>Ga0233425_10000418_pt1 | contig 111815 bp, 97 predicted proteins | sample Watercolumn_Towu_2_FD_181712 | JGI IMG/M metagenome (GOLD analysis project Ga0233425, IMG submission 181712) | Freshwater microbial communities from Lake Towuti, South Sulawesi, Indonesia - Watercolumn_Towuti2014_140_MG | ecosystem: Environmental > Aquatic > Freshwater > Lake | place... | reverse complement strand
GCGCGGCGTCTGCGGGGGCCGCTGGGGCGGCGGGCGGGGGTGGCGGGACCGGTACGGCGGCAATGATCGAGCCGATATCGATCTTGATGCCCTGACGCCGGGCTTCCTCGGCGGCGAGCCGAGCCTCCTTTATCTGTTCGCGATAGTCCCGGAAGGCTTCCTTATAAGCTTCCCGTTGTGCCCGCGCCGCCTCACGCAAAGCCTCCTCCGCCTCGCGCTTCCCTTCGTCTGCCTGTCGCCGGCGTTCGGCATTGGCGCGCGCAAGTTCGTTCTGGGCTTGGGCCAACTCACGTTGGATCTCGGCCTGGCGCTCGGCGGCTTCCCTTTGCGCCTCGGCCTTTTCCTGAGCCGCTTCCCGAGCCTGCTCGGCCGCCTCCTTGATCGCTGTGCGCGCAGCTTCGACAGCGGCCTTGGCCTGCGCCCTGGCCTGCGCTGCGCTGTCTGCGTCCAGGGTTATCTTCGATGTTGAGATCGCCTTGTCAGCCTCGATCCGGCGGTCGATCTCGCGAAAGGCCATCCAGTTCATCGAACTATACGCCACCGCTGCGGGGATCGAGAGCAGCGCGACAGCCGTGATCTTCACCGCCAGCGACTTCCGAGCCAGCGGCCGCATGGCCAGATAGACGATGAAGGTCGCGACCATCGAGCCGATCGACACGAAGGCGCGAGCAGCCAGCATGTCGGTCTGGTGTCCGAGATCGATCATGAAGGAGCGGATCGTGGCGATCACGCAATAGACCATCCAGAAGCAGATGATCGATATCAGGGCCACGCGCGGGCTGACGGTCGCACCGCGCGGCGTTTCAGCGTTCAACGTCATTCCATCCCTATATCTTCATCGCTGTAAATATGCCTGCCATCGATGTGGATGTTCGTCGATCCACCCATGCCGTTCATCGAAAGTTCAGCTTTCCGGCAGGGTTCGGACAGGCGGAACAGCGTTGCGATGCGGACGTTGAAATCCCGTGCTGGAAGAGGAGCCTTTAGCATGAGTGGCCAGACCGAGGACGAGAAAAAGACCTGCACGACCTATGTTCGCACTGCGCACGACGCGCAGGATGATGCAAAGCTTCAGCAAAATCCCGCCGACGAAGACGCCAAGCTCGACGTTGCGCTCGACGAGACCTTTCCCACGTCCGATGCTCCGTCGAATACGCAGCCGGGAAAAGGCAAGGATCCCGCCCCTTCGTCCGGCTATGACGAGGAGGAGGAAAAGCGGCGGGAACGCAGGCGCTGAATGGTTCGGCGCGCCAAGCCAAAAGGCTGGCGCGCCGCACGGATTGTCACTTATCCACAGCTATGTGCGCGGCACGAGGGTCCGGAGCGTTTGCTTGTTGCGTTGCAGCAAGAAACATGGTCCGTTGATGAACAGAGGCCTTACGCGGGCTTAAGCGTCCATAAACCAAGATGGGCGCATAACCCAGACAGGGCTTCCAGCTTAGGGGCTATTGTATGGGCACGCATATGAGACCTGCAGACGGCGCGCTGACCTTGGCGGAAATGAAAGAGTTCGCCAGTTTTCCGGCATCCACCCAACGCTATATTCGCCGATCGCTCGACATCGGCCTCGGTCGTGAGGACGCGCTGGCGCGCTGGTCGCGCGACGTGATAGAATCCGCGAGCATCATGGCGCAGTCGCGCATTTACTCGCGATTGGATTTCATTCGCGAGGTCGTTCCCGACGACAGCGGTCTCGACGCCGTCGAGCCGTTCATGGCGCCGCTGATCACCGTATCGGCGTTCGACCTGGGACAGGATCGGCTCGCAAGCTTCGGCGCCTACCGCTTCCTCTACGAGCGGCTGATCGGTGCCGATGTCAGACCCTGGCTGCCGGCGGCTTTCTGCTCGGCTGCGGCCTTGCCCCACCTTCATCCCGAGAAGCGGCGCGTTCTTCTCCAATCGATCAGCGAAGCGGCCGCAACGGCCGCAGGCTGGTCGAACCGCGAACCCGTCTTCTACCCGGAGTGGGTCGACAAGGTCGAGGCACGCCTGCCCAACTGATCGCACTTCCTGCGCTTGCCGATCTGCCTGAGTTGCGGATAGATCGGCTCGCGCGGAACCTTTGAGAGCGTCCGCAGCTTAGTAGGACGGTTTCTGAAGGTATCCATGCTGCGAGCACACAGCCGTGAGCATGGGGCGTGGCGATAGGTGTTTCATGGCGGCGATCTTCCTGACCCATCATGCGGTCGAAAAGCCTTGGGGACGTCGCGATCTCGCGCCCTTGTTCGACGATCCAGCGCCCGGTTCGCCCGCCGTGGGCGAAATCTGGTATGACGATCCGCGAGGCTGCGCTCATGATCTTCTGATCAAATATCTTTTCACCAGCGAGCGCCTTTCGGTGCAGGTCCACCCCGATGATGCCGCGGCCCGTGAGCGAGGCTTCGCCCGCGGAAAGGACGAAGCGTGGATTATATTGTCGGCCGAGCCGGACTCCACGATCGCCCTTGGCTTCCGCGACACTTACGACGCCGATAAGGTGCGCGCCGCGGCCCTCGACGGTTCGATCGAGCATATGCTGCACTGGCAGCCGGTGAAGGCCGGGGACGTGATTTATTCGCCCGCTGGCACGGTGCATGCGATCGGTAAGGGGCTGCGTGTGGTTGAGGTCCAGCAAAATCTTGATCTGACCTATCGCTTCTACGACTACGGATCGGATCGCGAGTTGCATCTCGACGATGCCATGGCGGTTTCCGACTTCGTTCCCTTCGCAGGGCAGGCCCCGGCTCGGTCGATAGACTCCGGGCGCGACATATTGGCAGAGGGCGGCAAGTTCGTACTCGAGCGCTGGTCTGCGGGCGGCGAGCGCTGCGTCGCTCCCGGCGATCTGCCCCTGTGGCTATTGCCGGTCGCAGGCTCGCTGCAGGTCGATGGCCAAGCCACCGGTCTTGGCGATGCTATTCTGATCGAGGGCAGCAGCGTAATATCCCAGTCCCAGGATGCGACCGTCTATGCCGCCTATCCCGGGGCTGATGTCCTCGGCACTCTTCTCGGGTCCATCGCCCGGTCGACTTCGGAGAGCAACTGCGCGGTAACCGGATAGCCGAGATGCTCCGGGATGTGCAGCCACGGCACGCCGTCCCGCTCCTCGACCCAGGGCGTCACCACATCCATCGGATAGCGCGCGGCGAAGGCGATGGCTTCGTCCCACGTCGATGCCTGGGCTACCCGCTCCAGGTTCCGCTGGGTCGGAAAGATCAGCCCGCCCTGCGCGAGATGATCGGCAGCCGTCCCCCAGCGGCAATGTACGCTTTCGCCGCCATCGGCTACTGCTTTGCCCATCGACGGCGCGCGGGCGATGTAGAAGCGGGTGTCGAACCGATGTGGCATGGCGTGGTCGGGCCGCCAGCGGGAAAAGGGATGGAGGTCGCCCAGACGCAGTCTGAGGCTGTGGCCCTCCAACAGTCGGCTGAAGTCCTGGCCATCATGGAGGCTCCGCCGCAGCGTAACGATCTGATCGGCGGATCCAATCCCGGACACGCACGGCGCCAAGCCGATCTCTTCGATCGTCTCGCGGATGGCTGCAACGCGATGTGCGATTTCCAGTTGGTCGAGCCCCTCGCCATCCACGAAAAGGTCGCCCCGCATGGCGATCTCAAGATCGCCTGCATCCAGCCGGCCGCCAGGGAATACCATGCGACTTGCGGCAAAGCGCATCTGCGCACTTCGGCCGATCATCGGGATTTCGGGCGGGCCTCCGGCCTGCTCGCGCAGCAGGATCAGAGTCGCGGCGAAAGTGGCCTCGGGCAGTTCTTCGATCATTCCGCGCGACCGGCGACCACCGTCAGCGGCCATCGCAGCATCTTGGCGTCTTCGGGCGGTCCCCATGCCTCCCGAAGGCGCGCGACCATCTCTTCGAACGGCCCGCGCCCGATCGCCTTTTCCATCGCCCGCACCGCGGACCAAGTGTCGACATAGCCGATCACCGCATCGAGCGACCATTGCACCGAGAGCAGCATCGGCGGCGCTTCGACGGGCGCCAGGGGGAGGCGGATATCGCGATAGTCGTTATCGACCATCGCCCGCTCGGGCGGCCAATAGGGTGCGAGTTCATGGGTCCGGAACGCTTCGACGATCTCCGTCACCTCGCCGTCCGGCTTCATTCCCGCATAGGTCACCAGCGCGAGCAGGCCGCCCGGTTTGAGGATGCGCCTTGCCTCGGCGAAGAAGGCCGTCAGGTCGAACCAGTGCGCTGCCTGGGCGGCAGTAAGCAGGTCGGCGCTTCGGGAAGCGATGCCGGTCTGCTCGGCCGGCGCGACGCGATAGTCGACCTTCGGATGCGGCTGGGCGTTGGCGATCTGCTCGGCGCTTGGGTCGAGCCCGGCCACCTGCACGAAATGCTCGGCCAGGAGGGTTGACAGTTGGCCGGAGCCGCAACCGACATCGACGGCAAGCGACCTGTTGGGCGCTTCGCCGGCGAGCCAGCCGGCGAGGGCGGCCGGATAACCTGGACGATAGGTGGAATAGGCCGAGGCATGGGACGAGAAATGGTCCTTGAAGCTGCTCACCGGACCGCCGTCAGGAAATAATCGAGCGTCATGTCGTCACTCAACTGAAAGCCCGACGCGATTGAGAAGGACAGACCCTTGCGGTCGACCACGCGCAGCCCTGCCGCCTCGACATGCCCGGCCAGTTCGTCGGGGGTGAGAAACCGGCCCCAGTCGTGCGTGCCCTTCGGGATCATGCCGAAGCCTTCGGCGATGCCGATCAACGCCAGCCGCGACAGCGGGCTCCGATTGGGCGTCGACAGGATGAGGATGCCGCCGGGCGCCAGCAGATCGGCCAAACCCGATACGAAGGCGGCGGGCTCGGCGACATGTTCGATTACCTCCATCGAGGTAACGAGATCGAACTTTTCACCCGCCAGGGCCTCGAACCCTCCATGGCGGTAGTCGATCGTCAGGCCCTGACGCTGGGCATGGATCTTGGCGACGGCGATATTCTCGGCTGCGGCGTCGACCGCAACCATGTCCGCTCCGAGGCGCGCGAGCGGTTCGGCCAACAGGCCCGCGCCGCAGCCTATGTCAGCCGCACGGCGACCAGCGAGTGGTCGCAGGCTTGACGGGTCTAGGCCCCAATGCCGGTCGATCGTCTCGCGCGCATAGCGCAGGCGAGGGGGATTGAGCTTGTGGAGCATGGCCGATGACCCTTTCGGATCCCACCATTCCGCCGCCATGCTGCCGAAATGGGCCGCTTCCTTTGCGAGGATCGACCCATGCTGTTGTGCGCTTGCGTTCATCACGCCCCCTCTCTATCAGGGCCGCGCCCTCGGTCCAGAGGGCATTTCCGGCGCTTTCGCCTCTGGGGAATATGTGGGTCTATGGCGCGCATCGTAATGAAATTCGGCGGCACCTCCATGGCGGGGATCGAACGAATTCGCAACGTGGCGAACCGCGTGAAGCATGAGGTCGAGCTCGGCAACGAAGTCGCGGTGGTCGTTTCGGCCATGTCCGGCGAAACCGACCGTCTCGTCAACTTCTGCCGTGAGGCTTCGCCGCTCTACGATCCGCGCGAATATGACGTCGTGGTGTCCTCGGGTGAGCAGGTGACGAGTGGCCTGCTCGCGATCGTGCTGCAGTCGATGGGCGTCAAGGCGCGCAGCTGGCTCGGCTGGCAGCTGCCGATCACGACGTCCGACGCTCATGCCTCGGCACGGATCGAGGAGATCAATTCCGACGCGATCGGCAAGGCGATGAGCTCGGGCGAGGTCGCGGTCATTCCCGGCTTCCAGGGGCTCACCGGAGATCAGCGGATCACGACGCTCGGCCGGGGCGGATCCGACACCTCGGCGGTCGCTGTGGCTGCTGCGATGAAAGCGGATCGCTGCGACATCTATACCGACGTCGACGGCGTTTACACGACCGATCCGCGCATCGTCCCCAAGGCCCGCAAGCTCGCCAAGGTCACCTATGAGGAGATGCTCGAACTGGCGTCGGTCGGCGCCAAGGTCCTGCAGACGCGCTCGGTGGGGCTTGCGATGAAAGAGAAGGTGCGGGTGCAGGTGCTCTCGTCCTTCGACCAGCCGACCGACAACCCAACGCCTGGCACGATGATCGTCAGCGAGGAAGAACTCGAAGGAAGCGCCATGGAACGCCAGCTCATCACCGGCATCGCCTATGACAAGAACGAAACCAAGATCACGCTGACCCAGGTTCCGGACCGTCCGGGCGCGGTCGCAGCGATCTTCGCGCCGCTTGCCGAAGCCAATATCAACGTCGACATGATCGTCCAGAATGTCGCCCACGACACCGGCTCGACCGACGTGACCTTCACCGTACCCTCGGCCGAACTGGCCCGCTCGCTCGACGTTCTCGAGCGGGAGCGCGGCAAGATCGGCTATGAGAAGCTGGTCCACGACACCAATGTCGCCAAGATTTCGGTGGTGGGCGTCGGCATGCGCAGCCATGCGGGCGTCGCGTCGAAGATGTTCGATGCGCTGGCCCAGCGCGGGATCAATGTCCTCGCGATCACCACGTCGGAAATCAAGGTTTCGGTGCTGATCCACGAGGATTATACCGAACTGGCGGTACGCGTGCTGCACACCGCCTATGGACTCGATGCGGAGGACGCCGCCTGATGAGCGGCGCGGCCCGCCTCACGGCGCTGATGGCCCGTGGCGTCGACCTGCTCGGCAGCGACTATGCGATCCTCGGCGGCGCGATGAGCTGGGTCTCCGAGCGCAATCTCGTCGCGGCGATGTCCAACGCCGGTTGCTTCGGCGTGATTGCCTGCGGCGCGATGGCGCCCGAACTGCTCGATGCCGAGATTGCCGGCACGAAGGCCCTGACGTCGAAGCCCTTCGGCGTCAACCTGATCACGATGCACCCGCAGCTCGACGCTTTGATCGACGTGTGCGCCAAGCATGGCGTCGGCCATGTCGTGCTGGCCGGCGGTCTGCCGCCGGGCGGGGCGATCGAGAAGATCAAGGCGTCGGGCGCCAAGGTGATCTGCTTTGCGCCCGCGCTGGCGCTGGCGAAGAAGCTCATCCGGTCGGGGGTCGATGCGCTGGTGATCGAGGGCATGGAAGCCGGCGGCCATATCGGTCCCGTCTCGACCTCGGTCCTGGCTCAGGAGATCCTGCCCGTCGTCGGCAAGGATCTGCCCGTGTTCGTAGCCGGTGGCATCGGCCGGGGCGAAGCGATCGCCTCCTATCTCGAAATGGGCGCAGCGGGGGTTCAGCTGGGCACGCGCTTCGTCTGTGCAACCGAATCGATCGCCCATCCCAATTTCAAGAAGGCGTTCATTCGCGCTTCGGCGCGCGACGCGGTGGCCAGCGTGCAGATCGATCCGCGCCTGCCGGTGATCCCGGTGCGCGCGCTCCGCAATGCGTCGTCCGAACTGTTCACCGCGAAGCAGCGTGAAGTCGCGCAGCTGCTCGACGACGGCAAGGTCGAGATGGCCGAGGCGCAGCTGCAGATCGAGCATTATTGGGCCGGTGCCCTGCGCCGCGCGGTCGTCGACGGCGATATCGAACATGGGTCGGTGATGGCCGGCCAGTCGGTAGGCATGGTGACTCGCGAAGAGCCGCTTGCCGATATTGTCGCAAAGCTGATCGAGGAAGCCGCAGCGGCACTTGATATGCGCACTGCCTGACGGTGCTGGACCGAGGGCTTCGCGGTATAGGAGGTCCTCGCAGATGTACGGTACATTGCGGGTTCGGCACGTCGCGCTTGGAATCAGGTGGCGCTTTCTGTTAGCGGGCTCCTGATGTCACCGTCGATCGCCACCTCCGCCGCGCGCACCATCCTGACGCGCCTGCACGACGTGATGGCGTCGCGGTCGGCGGCGCAGACCAAGCTCAACCAGGTCGTTCAGATCATCGGCGAAGAACTGGGGACCGAGGTCTGCTCGATTTACCTCCTGCGCGACGGTGTGCTCGAACTCTTCGCGACGCGCGGCCTGAAACAGGAAGCCGTCCACGTCACCAAGATGGCGCTTGGCGAGGGTCTGGTCGGGACGATCGCCAAAAATGTCGAGACGCTGAACCTCGACGAGGCCACCAGCCATCCCGACTTCGCCTATAAGCCCGAGACAGGCGAAGAGCTGTTCCACAGCTTCGCGGGCGTGCCGATCGTGCGGCGCGAGCAGGCCGTAGGCGTCCTGTCGGTCCAGCACCGCGACCAGCGCCGCTTCGACGAGGTCGAGGTCGAGGCGCTGCAGACCGTCGCCATGGTGCTGGCCGAATTGATCGCCGGCGCGGGACTGGTCGACGAGAAAAGCTCCGGTTCCAAGGGCGTACGCGATTCGAGTTCGGTGCGTCTGTTGGGCCTGAAGCTCGTCGAGGGGATGGCGGGCGGTCGTGCCGTCTATCACCAGCCACGGATCGAGATCGAACATACCGTCGCAGAAGATGTCGAGGTGGAGCGACATCGGGTGATTTCCGCCTTTGCGCGGATGCGCGACCAGATCGAACGGATGACGCGCGAAGCCGACTTCGGCGCGGCAGGGGAGCATCAGGACATTCTCGCGATGTACAAGATGTTCGCCTATGACGAAGGCTGGATTCGGCGGATCAACGAGGCGATCGAAAGTGGTCTCACCGCCGAGGCTGCAATCGAGCGCGTCCAGCAGCGCACGCGCATGCGGATGCGCGAGATCGGCGATCCGCTACTGGCCGATCGCATGCACGATCTCGAGGACCTGTCGAACAGGCTGCTGCGGATCGTGTCGGGACAGCTGGGTACGGCGGCGCAATTGGGGCTGCGGCAGGACTCGATCCTGATCGCGCGCAACCTGGGGCCGGCCGAACTGCTCGAATATGACCGGCGGCGGCTCAAGGGCGTGGTGCTGGAGGAAGGCTCGCTGACCGCCCACGTCACGATCGTCGCGCGGGCGATGGGCATTCCCGTGCTCGGCCGCGTCAAGGACGTTCGCCGCACGATCGCCGACGGAGATTATCTGCTGCTCGACAGCTCGACCGGATCGGTGATCGTGCGGCCGAATGCCTCGATGGAAGAGGCGTTTGACGCCAAGCTGGTCGTAACCCAGAAGCGCCGCGCCGAATTCGCCGCGATGCGCGACCTGCCGGCGGAGACGCTCGACGGGGTCCGTATCGAGTTGATGGTCAACGCCGGGCTGCGGGATGACATTGCCGCGCTCGACGTGACCGGGGCCGACGGGATCGGCCTGTTCCGGACCGAGTTCCAGTTCCTCGTCTCGGCGACTCTTCCGCAGCGCGAGCGCCAGCAGCGCCTCTACCGCGAGGTGATGGAGGCCGCAGGGGACCGCCCGGTCATCTTCCGAACGGTCGATATCGGCGGCGACAAGGCGCTGCCCTATCTCAAGACCGAGGACGATGGCGGCGAGGAAAATCCTGCGCTCGGCTGGCGTGCGATAAGGCTTGGGCTCGAGCGCGATGCCTTGATGAAGGTGCAGGCGCGCGCGTTGATCGAAGCGGCGGCAGGCCGTACGCTGAACGTGATGTTCCCGATGGTCTCCGAGCCATGGGAATATGACGAGGCGGTGGCGCTGTTCGAAGCGCAGCGGAAGTGGATTCACGACCATGGGCGCGGCGTTCCAAATGTGATCCGCTACGGGACGATGCTCGAAGTGCCGGCGCTCGCCGAAACGTTGGACATGCTGCTGCCTAGGCTCGACTTCCTGTCGATCGGGACCAACGACTTGACCCAGTTCCTTTTCGCCGCTGACCGGGCCAACCCCAAGCTGGCCGAGCGTTATGACTGGCTCAGCCCGTCGATCCTGCGTTTTCTCAATCGTGTGACGCGACAGACGATCGACGCGGGCGTGCCGATCGGCGTGTGCGGAGAGATGGGTGGCCGTCCGCTGGAGGCCATGGCGCTGGTTGGGCTGGGGATCGGACGTCTGTCGATCACGCCGGCCTCGGTCGGACCGGTCAAGGCGATGCTCCGCACGCTGGATCTCGGCAAGCTCCGCTCGGAAATCGGGGACTTTCTGGCCCGCCCGGTCCGTAGTCTGCGTGGCGATCTCGGTAGCTGGGCCGAACGCAATGGGGTTGCGGTATCCTGATTTGCGGGGCAGACCTAGGCGGCCAGGGGGAACGACGCTTCGTGCGGCGCTGGCAGACCGTTTTTTGAGACCGTCCGGCCTGCGTGATCGCCGCGGAGCGCGAAGGAGTACGCGATGAGCGAAAGCGCTGGTGAAGAGCAGAAATTGGCTCCGCGGAGCGTCGGCCAGCAATTGGCGGCGGAACGCGAGCGTCAGAATATCGAGCTCAGCGACGTCGCCGCGCGCACGCGCATCCCGCTGCGCCATCTCGAGGCGATCGAGAGCGGCAACCATGACGGCCTGCCTGCCACGCCCTATTCGGTCGGTTTCGTGCGGACCTATGCATCGATGCTCGGGCTCGACGGACCCGCGCTGTCGCGCGCCTTTCGCAACGAGTTGGGGGAGGAACGCCGCGGGCATTTCGAACCGGAAGCCTATGAGCCGGTCGACCCCTCCCGGGTTCCCTCGCGCCTGCTGGCGATGGTTGCGCTGGGTGTCGCCCTGCTGCTCGGTATGGGCTATTTGCTGCTGCGCTTTCAGGAAGACAATGTGGACCTGGCCAAGCTGGCGGCGGACACGGTTGAGGACAACCGCCCACTGCCGCCCAAGCCAGCTGTCCCGCCGCCGCCCGCCGCCCCTGCCGTGCCGACCGGCCCGATCACCGTCACAGCGATCGAGGATGTTTGGTTGAAGGTGTCCGAGCGTGACGGGCGGACCTATTTCATGAGCGTGCTGCCCGCCGGCCAGAGTTACACGCTGGCCGAGGACGTTGTCGACCCGGTCCTGCGTACCGGCCGCCCGCAGTCCGTGCGCGTCGCCATCGGCACGACGGCACTGCCGCCGATCGGCGAACCGGATCGGCTGGTGCGCGCCTATAGCCTCAAGCGCGACGCGCTGGTGGCGATTGCGACGGCCAAGCCTGAAGCGCCGGAAAGCGGTGCCGACGGCAATGCCGCTGCGCCGGAAGCGGCACCGTCCTCTTCGACCGAGGCGGCAAGGCCGGTCCGGCGCCGTGAAAGCGCCCCGCTGCCGTCCGCCTTCCGTGGGGTGACGCCCCCGGTGGAGCCGGCAACGCCCGCTCCGATGGCCGAGCCCGCCTCCGGGACGGATCGGCGCGGTCAGCCTTGATCCGCGCCACCCATAGGCTGCATTATCCACGCGAAACGATCATGGGATTGGGTTCAGAATGAAAAAGGCGATGATCGCCCTCCTGCTCGTCACCGTTGCGACGCCCGTGCTGGCGCAGCAGTCGATGCCCGTCGAAAAGCGGGTCGACAAGCTCGAGAAGGAAATGAAGGCCGTCCAGCGGAAGGTGTTTCCGGGCGGTGCGCAGACCTATTTCGAGCCGGAGATCAAGCCGCAGGCGGCCGCTCCAGCTCCGGCAGGTTCGCCTGCGGACGCTCCCGTCATCGATCTCACCCGCCGTGTCGATGCACTCGAAAAGGCGCTGGCGGCGCTGACCGGCCAGGTCGAGCAGAACAGTTATAATCTGCGTAAGCTCGAGGATCAGTTCGCCAAGATGAAGGGCGATACCGAGTTCCGCCTGAACACCCTGGAGGGCAAGGACCCCGCCGCGCCGGGCGCAGCAGCAGCGGGCGCGAGCCTGCCTTATGTCGTGCCGCCCGCGCCCAAGCCTGGCGCGGCGACCGCAACCGCTCCCGCAGTAGCCGCGCCTGCACCCGCCGTGACCCCGCCGAGCGGCAATCCCGGCAAGGACGCCTATATGGCGGGTTACGACTTGTGGATGGCCAAGAAATATCCGGAGGCGATCGCTGCACTCAAGGCGATGTACGCCAAATATCCCAAGGACAAATACGCCAGCTATGCCCGCAATCTTGCGGGGCGGGCCTATCTGGACAATGGGCAGTATAACGAGGCGATCCGCGAGTTCTTCGAGAATACGAAGATCGAGGATGGCGAGCGGGCGCCGCACAGCTATGTCTTCATGGCGGAAGCGCTGATGAAGCGTAAGCCGCCTTTGTTCGACAAGGCCTGTCAGGCTTACGACGTTCTGTCGGCGAAATATCCCGATCAGGTAACGACCGGTCCGCTGGCGCAGATGGTCGCCAAGGGCCGGACCGATGCGAAATGCAAATAGGCGGCTGATCCCCGCTTCGCCCGTTCGGTCTTTGCGGTGGTGACGACAGACGCCGGCCAGGTCGAGCGGTTCCGGGCGGACCTGGAACGGTTCGTGCCGACGCCGTCGGATCGCATAGGGCTCGCGGTTTCCGGCGGCCCGGACAGCATGGCGATGCTGCTTCTTGCGGCGCGTTCCTGTCCCGGCCGGGTCGAGGCGGCCACGGTGGACCATGGGCTGCGCGCCGAGGCGGCGGCGGAAGCAGCGCTGGTCGCGTCCACCTGTGCGCGGTTGAATGTTCCGCATGCCACGCTGGCCGTCGCGGTCGCCCCCGGCGCAAGCATCCAGGCGGCGGCGCGGGAAGCGCGTTACGCGGCGCTGGCCGATTGGGCATCGGACCGGCGGCTGGTCGCCGTTGCCACCGCGCACCATGCCGATGATCAGGCCGAGACGCTGTTGATGCGGCTCGATCGGGGGGCAGGTCTGTCCGGCCTCGCTGCGATCAGAGCCTGCCGTCCCATGGACGGCATAAGGCTGATCCGTCCGCTACTCGGCTGGCGGCGGGAGGAGCTGACGGTGATCGCGGCCGCAGTCGCGACGGTCGACGACCCCAGCAATCATGATCCGCGGTACGACCGCAGCAGATATCGCGCATTGCTTGCCGAAAGCGGCCGTGAACTGGACGTGCAACGACTGGCAGCTTCGGCGGCGCATCTTGCCGAGGCGGAAGAGGCTTTGCGCTGGGTGACTGCCGAGGCAATGCGCTCGCGAGTCTCCCATTTCCCCAATGGACGCACGCTTGCAGACCTCGAGGGCTTGCCGCGCGAGATCACAAGGCGGATACTCGCGAGGCTGGTCGGCGAGGCCGATTCGCATGTGGATGGCCCGACGCTGGACACCGCCATGAAGCGGCTGGAGCAAGGGTCGACCGCGACGGTAGGGCGACTGAAAATTTCGCCGGGCCGTCGCATCCTGATCGAAAGAGCACCGGCCCGCCGATGAAAGGGCCTGCACGTTCGATCTGTTCCATTGTTATTAAGCCGATCATGCCTATCTTGCCCCCCGAAAGGCAGACCCGAACGATGAACGAAGACAAAGAGCCGAAGCAGCCCAATCCGTGGATGAAGAGCCTTGCCATATGGATGGGCATCCTCCTCGCGCTCGTGATTTTCGTTTCGCTGTTCGAGAGCTCTTCCCGCACCGGGCCGGGCGAACAGATCGCCTATTCCGAGTTCCTTGCCCGCGTCGACGATGGCGCGGTGCGCGAGGCCGATATCGGGGATGGCGTGGTCAGCGGCAAATTCTCGAACGGCTCCGCCTTCTCCACCAACGCGCCCAATGACCCGATGCTGATCCAGCGTCTGTCCGAGAAGGGCGTGACCTTCCGCGCCAAGCCGGCTGAGCAGACCAGCTTCTGGATGATCATGCTCTACCAGTCGCTGCCCTTCCTGCTGATCCTCGGCATCGCCTTCTTCGTGATGCGCCAGATGCAGAAGAATGCCGGCTCGGGCGCGATGGGCTTCGGCAAGTCGCGCGCGCGCATGCTGACCGAAAAGCACGGCCGCGTGACCTTCGACGACGTTGCAGGCATCGACGAGGCGCGCGAAGAGCTTCAGGAAATCGTCGACTTCCTGAAGGACCCGACCAAATTCGCTCGTCTCGGCGGCAAGATTCCGAAGGGCGCACTGCTCGTAGGTTCGCCGGGTACCGGCAAGACGCTGCTGGCCCGCGCGATCGCGGGTGAGGCGAACGTGCCCTTCTTCACCATCTCGGGCTCGGACTTCGTCGAGATGTTCGTCGGCGTCGGCGCGAGCCGTGTCCGCGACATGTTCGAGCAGGCCAAGAAGAACGCGCCGTGCATCGTCTTCATCGATGAAATCGACGCGGTCGGCCGCCATCGTGGCGCGGGCCTCGGCAATGGCAATGACGAGCGCGAGCAGACGCTGAACCAGCTGCTGGTCGAGATGGACGGCTTCGAGGCCAATGAGGGCATCATCATCGTCGCGGCGACCAACCGCCCCGACGTGCTCGATCCTGCGTTGCTGCGTCCGGGCCGTTTCGACCGTCAGGTGGTCGTGCCCCGCCCCGACATCGAGGGCCGCGAGAAGATCCTCGCCGTGCACATGAAGAAGGTGCCGCTGGCGCCCGACGTCAATGCGCGGACGATCGCACGTGGAACCCCCGGCTTCTCCGGCGCCGATCTCGCCAACCTCGTCAACGAGGCGGCCCTCCTTGCCGCGCGCAAGGGCAAGCGCCTGGTCGCGATGAAGGAGTTCGAGGAAGCCAAGGACAAGGTCATGATGGGCGCCGAGCGCAAGTCCATGGTCATGACCGAGGACGAGAAGAAGGCGACCGCCTATCATGAGGCCGGCCATGCCCTCGTTTCTCTCCACGTGCCGGGCTGCGATCCGCTGCACAAGGTGACGATCATTCCCCGCGGCCGCGCGCTGGGCGTGACCTGGAACCTGCCAGAGCGCGATCGCTATTCGATGTCGATGAAGCAGATGAAGGCGCGGCTCGCGCTGTGCTTCGGCGGGCGCATCGCCGAGCAGATCATCTACGGCAAGGACGAGCTCAACACCGGCGCCTCCAACGACATTCAGCAGGCCACCGACATGGCCCGCTCGATGGTCATGGAATATGGCATGTCCGAGAAGCTGGGCTGGCTGCGCTATCGGGACAATCAGGACGAGGTCTTCCTCGGCCACTCGGTCGCTCGCAACCAGAGCGTCAGCGAAGCGACCGCGCAGCTGATCGACCAGGAGGTTCGTCGCCTGATCGAGGAAGCCGAGCAGACCGCGCGCAAGGTGCTGACCGACAATCTCGACGAACTGCACCGCCTGGCCGAAGCGCTGCTCGAATATGAGACGCTGTCGGGCGAGGAGTCCAAGCGCGTCATCAAGGGTGAAGATATCGGCCGCGACCAGGGCAACAGCCGCGTTCCGGCGGCGCTGAGCTCGGGCGGATCCTCGATCCCGAAGAGCCGCCGCCCCGGTGGTTCGGGTGGCAATTGGGGCGAACCCAAGCCCGCCTGACGCAGCTCACGCACAAGAAGAAAGGGCCGGTCCGCAATAGCGCGCCGGCCCTTTTCTTTTGGAAGGAGGGGCTCTCAAGAAGCTCGCCGGGCGTCCTCCAGCACCATGGCCGCGCCCTTTTCGGCGATCATCAGCGTCGGCGAGCTGGTGTTGCCCGAGACGATGCGCGGCATCGCCGAGGCGTCGATCACGCGCAGCCCGTCGATCCCGCGCACGCGCAACCGTTCGTCGAGAACCGCCATAGGATCGTTATCGATCCCCATCGCGGCCGTTCCTACTGGGTGAAAGATCGTCGTGGCGAGATTGGCCGCCGCCTGCAGCAGGGCCTCGTCGCTTTCGGCAGCGGGACCGGGGCGATATTCCTCCGGCCGGTATTTTGCCAAGGGCTTCTGCGCGACGATCCGCCGGGTGAGTCGCAGCGAGTCCACTGCGACCCGCCGGTCCTCGTCTGTCGACAGATAATTGGGGCGGATGTGCGGGGGTAGGGCAGGGTCGGGGCCCGCGAGGTCGACCCGGCCCCGACTGGTCGGCCGCAAGTTGCAGACGCTTGCGGTGAAGGCGCCGAAGCGATGCAGGCCGTCGCCCCATTTGTCGAGCGAGAGCGGCTGGAAATGATATTGCAGGTTGGCGCGGTCCTGGTCGGGCGAGGAGCGGGCGAACGCCCCCATCTGCGATGGCGCCATGGTGAGGGGGCCATTGCGGAACAGCAGATAGTCCCAGCCCATCTTCGCGCGCTTGAAGAGGTTGGCATAATCGGTGTTGAGCGTCCGGACGCCCGACACCTTGTAGACCGGCCGGATCTGCAGATGGTCCTGCAGATTGGCGCCGACGCCGGGGAGGGCATGGCGAAGGCCGATCCCGGCCTCGGCCAGCCGTTCGGGATCGCCGATGCCCGATAGTTGCAACAGCTTCGGACTGCCGATCGCGCCCGCCGCGAGAATGGTTTCGCGGGCGGTCTTGGCGTGGTGCAAACGCCCCTGCTTGCGAAAGAGGATGCCAGCGGCACGGCCATCCTCGATCGTGACCCGTTCAATCTCGACACCGGTTACGAGCTGCAGATTGGGGCGTGAGAGCGCGGGTTTGAGGAAGGCGCCCGCCGCGCTGACGCGTCGGCCGTTGCGCTGGTTGACCTGGAAATAGGATGAGCCTTCATTGTCGCCGCGGTTGAAGTCGGCGATCGGGGCGATCCCGGCAGCCTGGGCTGCCACGCGGATCGCGTCCAATATTTCCCAGCTGATGCGCGGATACTCGACCCGCCATTCGCCGCCGGCGCGATGGAAGCGGCCGTCTGCCGCGCAATGATCCTCATGGGCGAGAAAGTGGGGAAGGACATCGTCCCAGCCCCAGCCGGTCAGGCCGAGTTGTCGCCAACCGTCATAATCGGCCGCTTGGCCGCGCATATAGACCATCGCGTTGATCGACGAGCATCCTCCGATTACCTTGCCGCGCGGATAGGCGAGCTTGCGGCCGCCCAGGCCTGCCTCGACCTCGGTCTCGAACAGCCAGTCGGCGCGGCGGTGGCCGATCGCGAACAGATAGCCGACCGGAATGTGGAACCAGATCCAGTCGTCCTGCCCGCCGGCCTCGAGCACCAGCACCCGGTTGCACGGATCGGCGGACAGGCGGTTGGCAAGCAGGCTGCCGGCGGTCCCGGCGCCTGCGATCACATAATCATAGCTGCCGAAGTCGATCGCCGCTTCGACTGCACCGGAGTCCGCCATTGCCACCCTCTCGTCCTTCTTTGCGATGGGCATAGCGTCGGCGGCCGCAGTCGCCCATCGGCGGAAAGATCAGGTGAGACGAAGCTGGTCGGCTATCGCGATCAGGGGCGGCCGATCGAGCTGTAATCGAAGCCGGCCGCGCGCATCTGTTCGGGCGGGTAGATGTTGCGCAGGTCGACGATCGTCGGCGACTTCAGCAAGCGGTGGACCCGGTCGAGGTCGAGCGCGCGGAACTCGTTCCACTCGGTCACCAGCACCAGCACCTCGGCGCCGTCCATCGCCTTATAGGCGTCGTCGGCGAACTCGACGCCCTCCAGCATGGTTTCGGCCTGGTGTCGGCCTTCAGGATCATAGGCGCTGACCTGTGCGCCATGGTCCTGCAGCACGCGCACGATGTCGATGCTGGGGCTGTCGCGCATGTCGTCGGTGTTCGGCTTGAAGGTAAGCCCGAGCAGGGCGATCTTCTTGTCCTTGACCGACCCGCCGGCCGCCGCGATCACCCGCCGCCCCATCGAGCGCTTGCGCTGGCTGTTCACGTCGACCGTCGCCTTGACGATCTGGAGCGGCGTTTCATGATCTTCGGCGGTCTTCAGCAGCGCCGTGGTGTCCTTGGGGAAGCATGAGCCGCCATAGCCGGGTCCGGCATGAAGGAATTTGCTGCCGATCCGCTTGTCCATGCCGATGCCATGGGCAACCGCCTGGACATTGGCGCCGGCCTTTTCGCACAGATCGGCGATCTCGTTGATGAAGGTGATCTTGACCGCGAGGAAAGCGTTGGCGGCATATTTGATCAGTTCCGACGTCGCGCAGTCAACGAACAGGATCGGCACCTCGCGGAGTGACAGCGGGCGATAGATGTCGCGCAGCACCGCCTTGGCATTGTCGTCGGACACGCCGCAGACGACGCGGTCGGGCCGCATGAAATCCTCGATCGCCGATCCTTCGCGCAGGAATTCGGGGTTGGAGGCGACGTCGATCCGCAGGTCGGGGCGGGCTTTCTCGACGATCTCGGCGACCTGCTTCGCGGTCCCGACCGGCACCGTCGACTTGGTCACCATGACGCACGGCTTCGTCAGCGCCTTCGCCGCCTGCTCTGCCGCCGCGAAGACATAGGATAGGTCGGCATGGCCGTCGCCGCGTCGCGACGGCGTGCCGACCGCGATGAAGACAGCGTCGGCGTCGCGCACCCCTTCCGCGATGTCGCTGGTGAAGCTCAGGCGCCCCGAACGGCTGTTGCGGCGGACGAGATCCTCAAGGCCCGGCTCATAGATCGGGATCTGCCCGGCCTTGAGCTTGGCGATGGTCGCCTCGTTGATGTCGACGCAGGTCACGTCATGCCCGAACTCGGAGAAGCACGCCCCGGAAACGAGCCCGACATAGCCGGTTCCGATGATCGCCAATCGCATCATTCAATCCTTGTCGTTGCGCGAAAGTCGCGCCTAGCCCGGCTGCATAAGGGCGCAGCCGTGACAGTTTCAATCCAGGCCGGAGCTTCCCGTTACTCGACGGTCACCGATTTTGCGAGGTTGCGCGGCTGATCGACGTCGGTGCCCTTGGCCACCGCCACATGATAGGCGAGCAGCTGGACCGGGATCGCATAGACGATCGGCGCGATCAGCGGATGGACCTTGGGCATGGTGATGGTCGCCAGACACCCGTCGCCGGCCGCCGCGACCCCGTCATAGTCGGAGATCAGGATCACCTTGCCGCCGCGCGCCTGCACTTCCTGCATGTTCGACACGGTCTTTTCGAACAGCGGGCCCGACGGCGCGATCACGATCACCGGCACCTTGTCGTCGATCAGTGCGATCGGGCCGTGCTTCATCTCGCCGGCGGCATAGCCCTCGGCGTGGATATAGCTGATTTCCTTGAGCTTCAGCGCGCCTTCGAGGGCGAGCGGATAATCGGTGCCGCGACCGAGATAGAGGACGTCGCGGGCAGTCGCGATCGTGCCGGCCATCGCCTCGATCGTCGAGTCATAGGCGAGCGCGCCGTTGATCGCGGCGGGGGCCTCCGACAGATGCCGGACGATGTCCTTTTCCTCGCGCTCGGACAGCCGTCCCTTGGCGCGGGCGAGGTTTGCCGCGAGCGCGGCAAGCACCGCCAGCTGGCAGGTGAAGGCCTTGGTCGAGGCGACGCCGATCTCGGGCCCCGCATGGGTCGGCAGCAGCAGGTCCGCCTCGCGCGCCATGGTCGAGGTGGGGACGTTGACCACCACCGCGATCTTCTGCCCCTCGGCGCGCGCGTGGCGCAGCGCTGCCAGCGTGTCGGCGGTCTCGCCCGACTGGCTGATGAAGAGGGCCAGGCCGCCTTCCTCCATCACCGGCGCCCGGTAGCGGAACTCGGATGCCACATCGAGGTCGACGGGCACGCGGGCGAACTGCTCGAACCAATATTTGGCGACCATGCCGGCGTAGAAGCTGGTGCCGCAGGCGACGATCGTCACCCGGCGGATCGAGCCCAGATCGAACTCGGGGACGGGCAGGGAGACCTGCTCCTCCAGCCGGCGGACGTAGGATTTGAGCGTCTGCGCGACGACGATCGGCTGCTCGTAGATTTCCTTGAGCATGAAGTGGCGGTGATTGCCCTTGTCGATCGTCAGGTTCGACGCACCCGACAGCACGATCGGGCGGTCGACCGGCTGATCGTCACGGTCGTAGATCTGGGTCTTCTCGCGCGTGATGACGACCCAGTCACCCTCGTCGAGATAGCTGATCCGCTGGGTGAGGGGGGCAAGCGCGAGGGCGTCGGAGCCGAGATAGGTCTCGCCATTGTCGCCATAGCCGACGACCAGCGGCGAACCGAGACGTGCGCCGATCAGCATGTCGGGGTTCTGCCGGAACAGGATCGCCAGCGCGAAGGCGCCATGCAGCCGCTTGAGGTTGGTACGGACGGCCTCGACCGGGTCCATGCCGGCTTCGACGTCGGCCGAGATCAGGTGGGCCACGACCTCGGTGTCGGTCTGGCTCTCGAAGGTGCGGCCCTTGGCGATGAGTTCGTCGCGCAGCGGCTTGAAATTCTCGATGATGCCGTTGTGGACGAGGGCGACCTCGCCGGTCGCATGCGGGTGCGCATTGTCCTGCGTCGGCGCGCCGTGCGTCGCCCAGCGGGTGTGGGCGATGCCGATCAGGCCGGGCAGCGGCTCGGCGTCCAGCTTGCGGGCGAGATTGTCGAGCTTGCCTTCGGCGCGGCGGCGTTCAAGCTGCCCGTCGTGGATCGTGCAGATGCCGGCCGAGTCATAGCCGCGATATTCGAGCCGCCGCAGCCCGGCCACCAGCCGCTCCGAAACGTCTTCCTTGCCCACAATGCCGATAATGCCGCACATCGACGTAACGCCCCACCAGAGTTCAACCGCGCGTGGCCTATGTTCGAGCCACGATGAATGCCGACTTACCAAGGCGTCGGCGTGTCTGCCTCAGTTCTTCGCCGCCTTCTTGGCCGCCATCGCCTCGCGGAAGCGCGAGGCCCAGGCGGGGCGCGCTTCCTGCTGGCCCCGGGCGACGGCCAGCGCGCCCGCCTCGATGTCGCGCGTGATGACCGAACCGGCGGCCACCATCGCGCCGTCCCCGATCGTCACCGGCGCCACCAGCGCGCTGTTCGAGCCGATGAACGTGCCCTCGCCAATCACCGTGCGATATTTCAGGAAGCCGTCATAATTGCAGGTAATCGTGCCCGCGCCGATATTGGCCTTCGCCCCGATCTCCGCATCGCCGATATAGGACAGGTGATTGGCCTTGGCGCCCTTGCCGAAGCTCGCCTTCTTCACCTCGACGAAATTGCCGATCTTCGCCTGCTCGCCGATGTCCGCGCCGGGGCGGAGGCGGGCATAGGGGCCGATCTCGGCCTCCGCGCGGACATGCGCGCCCTCGATATGACTGAAGGCGTGAATCGTCACCCGGTCCTCGATCGTGACGCCGGGCCCGAACACCACATTGGGTTCGATCACCACGTCGCGGCCGACCTTCGTGTCATGCGCGAACCAGACCGTCTCGGGCGCGATCAGCGTTGCGCCGTCGGCCATCGCGGCGAGGCGGCGCCGTTGCTGCCATTCGCGTTCGACAGCGGCGAGCTCGGCCCGGCTGTTCACGCCCGCGACCTCCCAGGCCTCGGCCTCTATCACCACCGATCGTTCGCCCTGCGCGCGGGCGATGCGGACGACGTCGGGCAGATAATATTCCCCGGCGGCATTGTCGTTGCCGACCTGCGCCAGCAGCGCCCACAGCCGCTCGCCCCGCACCGCCATCAGCCCCGAATTGCACAGGTCGACCGCGCGCTGCTCCGGCGTCGCATCCTTATACTCGACCATGTCCTCGATCGTCCCGTCGGACGTCGCAAGGATGCGCCCATAAGCGAGCGGATCGGCCGGACGGAAACCGAGCACGACCGCGACCGGTGCGTCGCCCGCGTTGAGGCGGTCGAGCATGCGGCGCATCGTCGCGGCGGGCACCAGCGGCACGTCGCCATAGAGGATCAGGATATCGCCTTCGAAGCCGGCAAGGCCCGCTTCGCCCTGCTGCACGGCATGGGCGGTGCCCAACTGCGGCTCCTGCGTCGCCACGTCGACACCCAGCGGCGCGACGAACGCCTCGACCTGTTCGCGCCCCGCGCCGGTGACGACCAGCTTGCGCGCAGCCCCCAGCTCGTCGACCGCCGCGATCAGATGGCCGAGCATCGGCCGCCCCGCGACCGGGTGCAGGACCTTGTGCAGATCGGACTTCATGCGGGTGCCCTTGCCGGCGGCAAGGATCAGGGCGGCGAACGGACGGTGCGTCATCCGCGACGCTCTGCCACGAAGCGCTTGCCTTTTCCATATGGGGCGGGCGATGGAGCGCGCCATGGCTGCTGATTTTCCCTTCGACGTCGTCGCTTTCGATCTGGACGGCACCCTTGCCGACACCGCGCCCGACCTGACCGCCGCGCTGAACCACGCTTTGGGCGCGCTGGGACGGCCCCCCGTGCCCGCCGAGGATGTCCGCCACATGGTCGGCCATGGCGCCCGCGCGCTGCTCCAGAAGGGGCTCGCCGCCACCGGGGAGATGACCGAGGCGCTGGTCGAACAGGGCTTCCCGATCTTCATCGACCATTATCTCGACCATATCGCCGACGGGACGACGATCTTCCCGGGGCTGAACGCGGCGCTCGATGCGCTCGCGGCGCGCGGCGTGAAGCTTGCGGTGTGCACCAACAAGGCCGAGAAACTGGCGCGCCGCTGCATCGACGAACTCGGCTGGGCCGACCGCTTCGATGCGCTGGTGGGCGGCGACACGCTGCCCGTCCGCAAGCCCGACCCTTCGCCGCTGTTCGAGGCGATCGCCCGCTGCGGCGGGGGCAGGGCGGCCTATGTCGGCGACTCGATCACCGACACCGACACCGGCCGCAACGCCAACATCCCGACGGTCGCGGTCAGCTTCGGCTTCTCCGATCGCCCGCCCGAACAACTCGACGCGACCGCGCTGATCCACCATTTCGACGATCTCATCCCGACGCTCGAACGGCTGGGGCAGGACGAACAATGGATGCGCTGCCCGATCTGCGGCTCGGCGCATTTCGAAGGAACGGGCGCGAAGCCGCGCATCACTTGCGCCGGCTGCGGCTCGAACGTCCGCGCGCGGTTGCTGTGGATGATGCTCGAACGCGAAGGGCTGCTCCGCCCCGGCCTGCGCGTGCTCCACTTCGCGCCCGAGGCCTGCTTCGCCGGCCGCTTCCGCGAACTATGGGGTGAGGGCTATGACCCGGTCGACTTCGACCCGTCGCTCTTCCCCCACGTCCCCGGCATCCGCGCGATGGACCTCGTCCGCGACGCGGCGGCCCTGCCGTCCGGCCATTACGACCTGATCATCCACTCGCATGTGATGGAGCATATCCCCGGCAATGTGACGGCCGTGCTCTACCACCTCCACCGCGCGCTGAAGCCCGAGGGCAAGCAGATCTGCTGCATCCCGATTATCCGCGACGGCCACTCGTCCGAGGACCTGGGCCCCCTCGACCCCGCCGACGCGACCGCACGCTTCGGCCAGGACGACCATGTCCGCCGCTTCGGCGGTCGGGACGTGCAGCAGACCCTGGGCATGATCTTCCGCCTGCCCGAGCTTTATGATCTGACCAAGACGTTCGACGAGCCGACCCTGATCCGCAACAACATCCCCCGCGTCGTGTGGCAGGGCTGGTGCCCGAGTTCGGTGCTGGTGCTGGGGAAGGAGGATTTGCTGCTGCGCGGGGCGTGAGGCGGGCGCATTCAGTCTTTGCGGAAGGCGACGGTCTCGCAGGCGGCGAATGGCGGATGGACCACCGCCTGATACCAATCCGGTCTGAACGTCGGCAACTGCTCCAAACGGCGCAGGAGATCGTCCCAACCTTCGGCCTCTTCATGATAGACCCACGTCTTCCCGCGAGCTTCGACGTCGCAGCAGATCAGGTCGGTCGTAACCTCGTCTCGCTTGTAGAATGTCACCCGCTCGATCTCGGTCAGTTCGGGATGATCGTGAACGCCGCAAGCAATGGGCTCACTCGCTCTATCCCGAGTGCCGAAGGCCTTCCCAAGTCTGGCCAGTTTGTCGCGCCACTTTGACATGGGACGTGATTGGCACGCGTGCTTGCTGGCCGCAACAGGACCGCTCCCGAAGGGCAGTTTGGCTTTTCGCTGCCCTCCGACGGCGAGTTGATCTGAGATAGGCGTGATCGCTTGCCGAAATGCCATGATCACCTCATCAGCCAAACCGCAGTTCCATAACTGAAATTATGGCTCCTCCCTGTTCCTCTTGGATTTCCTGATCGCAGTTCGCGCCTATCTCTCCTTCGCAACCAAGGAGCGACGGAATGTACGACAGACGCGGGATCCTGACGGGCATCTCCGCCGTAGTAGCTGCTGCAGCCGCCGCAGCAGCAATGACGGCGGCATCGGCGCGCAGCGTCGTCCCATCACCAAAAGGAACCCATGCAATGACCCGTATCCTGATGATCGCCACGTCGGCCGATCGCATGACTCCCGGCACCGAGCCGACCGGCGTCTGGCTCGAAGAGCTGACCACGCCCTATTATGCTTTCCGCGATGCCGGCGCCGAAGTCACGCTCGCCTCGATCGAGGGCGGGGCCATTCCGATCGATCAGCGGAGCGTCAACACGGATGGCGAGAATGACCCCTCGGTCGAACGCTACCTCAAGGATGAAGCTTTCCAGGCCGAGGTCGCCAACACGCCCGCCTTCACCAGCATCGATACCGACGGTTATGACGCGGTGTTCCTGCCGGGCGGTCATGGCACCATGTTCGATTATCCGGGCAGCGAGGCGCTTGCCCGCCTGATCGAACGGTTCGACCGCGATGGCCGTATCGTCGCCGCCGTCTGCCACGGCCCGGCCGGCCTGGTCTCGGCGAAGAAAGCCGACGGGACGCCGTTCGTCGCAGACAGGCGCGTTGCCGCCTTCACCGACAGCGAGGAGCGTGCTGTGGGCCTCGATCAGGCCGTGCCATTCCTGCTCGAAACCCGCATGAAGGAACTCGGCGCGCACCATGAGGGCGGCCCCGATTTCGCGCCCTTTGCCCTGCGCGACGGCAATCTCGTCACCGGCCAGAACCCGGCTTCGGCAAACCGCACCGCCGAACTGGTGATGGAAGCGCTAAAGGTGAAGGTTGCCTGATCGCGGCCGCTGTGGCGGTGCGGCTAACCGGCCATCGGTGTTGCTGATGCGGCAAAGGGCTAAATGCCCGCTACGCAAGACCGGGCGCTTGGCGCACTGTCATCGCATTTCGTCATTTTCTATCGAGACGGTTTTCTGACACCCACGATCGAGGAATCTCGAGATGCGGCCGCAGCCTGTCGGGTCGATTTGCGAACCTATAAGGATGGCGGCGGCTACGCGCCCGCTGCACGATATTCCATGGAGAGCAGGGCGGTGCCTATTCGGAACGGCGTCGGTGCGGATCGCATAGTCTGCTTATCCGGCTGGGCACAAAAGTCGGGGCTCATCGTGGCGCTGGCGTCGGAATTACAGTGGACAACATAGGTGGTCACCCGGCCCAGTTTTTCGCGGGGTCGGACAAGAAATAAATGCACTGGCACCGTAATACCTGAATCAGCTTTCGCGCATCCAAGAAAGCCATGTTACGACGCCCCCATTAAGCCTTGGATGTCTTGGACGCTATTCTTCTTTAACGCCGCCTTGATCGCCTTCTTTAGCGGTGAGCAGTGGAGCACCCGAATTGTCAGCTTCCTTATCCTGACCGTCCCGCTTAGCATATGGACGATGCGACAGATCAAGAAGACTCAGACACCGTCGCGGTAATGGGTTCACGCCCTCGATGGGGAAGACCTATTGCTGCCGTTGCGCCCGCCTCCCTATTAAGTAGGATGACGGGATGAGCGATGTTCATCCAAGCACAATCGACAATCTCATCGCCTGCCGCGACCAGTTGATCTTCGCCCTCGCCGATCAGTTCCCTCCGCCGGATGACGTCGCGAAGCCCATGTGGGACACTTACAACCTGCTCGTTTCGACAATCGAGACGATGAAGGCGCACGCCGGCTATGCCGCGCCTGAGCAAGAAACCGGGTGGACCGTCTACGCTCCGAAGTTCGAGTAGACACCCTCCGGAGCACCCCTCGCACCCCTCGGATTACAGTGGCACTGCACTCAAATCCGCAAATCCCGAGGCTTCTGGCTAATTCAGAACGCAATGTCGATCCGCTCGCCTCAAGGCGGTCCGACTAGTAGTCCTCACACCTGCCTGTCTATTCACGCTCCTCAAATAATAACTGCACCGCTTCCTTCGGCCGCAGCGTCAGCCGGCTCACCGGTTCCGGCCGGGCGATGTGCTCCGGATAGCGTAGCCGGAACGCGCGGACGATGCTGGCGATGATCAGCATGCCTTCCTGCTGGGCGAAGCCCGCGCCGATGCAGATGCGGGGGCCCTTGCCGAAGGGCATATAGGCGCGGCGGCTGGCTTCGGCCTGGTCGGGGTCGTCGAACCGCTCGGGTGCGAAGGCGTGGGGGCATTTCCAGTTGTTGCGGTTGCGCTGGATCAGCCAGGGGGAGATGACCAGCATCGCGCCCTTTTTCAGCCATTTGTCGCGCAGCGTCAGGTCCGCTGTCACCTCGCGCACGAAGAAGCTGACCGGCGGATAGAGGCGCAGCGTTTCCTTGAACAGGTTGCGCACCGCCGACATGCCGCGCAGCGATTCGAAGCTGATCGCTTCGCCCGCCGTCTCGCGTTCGATCTCCGCCACCAGCGCGTCCTGCGCATCCGGGCATTCGGCGAGGAGGTAGAGCGCCCAGCTCATCGCCGAGGCAGCGGTCTCGTGGCCGGCGAGGAAGATCGTCGAGATCTGCTCCATCAGCTCGACATAGGTGAAGGGCTGGCCGGTGCGCGGATGGCGGGCTTCGAGCAGCGACTGGAGGATATCGTCCTGCGCCTCGTCGGTGCCGGCATGCCAGGCATCGTAGCGGGCCCGCACGATCGGCCCGAACACATCGTGGATCGCCTTCGCCGCCTTCTCCGCCCGCTTGCGATAGCCGAGCAGCGGGAGGCCGTAGAGTTTGAGCATCGCCGCCGGCTGGACGTTCTTCTGGTAGCGGTGAAAGGCGTGGTAGATATGCTCGGCGCTGGCGGCGTCGGGCTTCACCGAGAAGATCGTGCGATAGATGATGTCGGCCGCGACATGCGTCATCAGCGGGTCGACCTCGATCGGACGGCTGCGATCCATCGCCGCGATCGTCGCGAGCAGATCGTCGACCGCCCCCTGCATCGCCGGGAAGACGCGCTTCAGATTGGTGTGGGCGAAGGCGGGGTTGACCATCGTCCGCTGCTCTTCCCAGTCCTGCCCATTGGCCGAGAAGACGCTGTTGCCGATCAGCGGATCGAGCAGGTCGTTGAGGAAGCGATGCTTGGGAAACGCCTTTTCCTTGTCGTCCATCACCCGGTCGACCACCGACAGGTCGTTGGCGATGTAGAAGTCGAGGCGGGGCAGGCGGATCTCGCCCATCTGCATCGTGTAGCTGCGCTCGAACAGCGTGTGGATCCAGCTGTTCCAGCCTTTCAGGAAGCGCTTGACCAGCGACGCCTTGCCCCGGTGCGGAACCGGGTAGGGCGGGATGAAGCCGCATTCTTCGGCTCGGGAATCAGCCATGGTTTTCGGCCTTGAACGCTTCGATCGATCCGGCGAGCGGACGCGCGCCCGAGCTGATCCCGATATAGTCGAGGGGGGAGAGGCGGTCGAAGGTCCGCAGATAATCGAAATGGGTCTCATATTTGTTGCGGCGGCGCGCCTGATAGGTGGCGGGGTCGCAATATTTGAACCAGCGCGGGCTGGTCTGGAACAGGCGGGCGCGGCGCGGCTGCTTGCAGCTGATGCAGGGGTCGATGCCCGCGATGCAGGCGCCGTCGGTGATCGATCCGATGTCGAGCCAGTGGAAATCGCCCTGGCCGACCGCCTCCAGCTGTTCGTGGAAACGGTGGCTGTCCTTGCGGTTGCCGATCAGGGCGATGCAGGAGCCGAGGGTCACGAGGCTGAACCGGTCGGGCAGGCGTCCGCCCTCGGCCGCCAGGATGCGCGCCATGATCGGTACCGCCATGATCGAGCCGTTGCTGTGGGTGACGAAAAGGATTTCGTCCCAGTTCTCCGACAGGCTCGCGCGGATGCGGTCGGCGAAGGCCGCCATGCGCTCGTCGACGTCGCCCGGCAGGCGATCGCCGGCCAGCGTGTCGTTGAAGATGATGAAGCGCAGCAGCCAGAAGCCCTGGATCTTACGCACCACGAACATCGCGACCGCGAGGCCGACCAGTGCCGCTGTGAGCCCGCCCCAGAGCGGACCCAGCAGGATCGCCGCCGGCAGCGCCAGCAGCAGGCCGAACAAGATCGGCAGCAGGATCGTCGAGACGCCCGGATAATAGAAGGCGAAGCGCACGCCCCAGGGGAATTTGCGGACGATCGGCCAGTCGAGCAGGCGGGTGAAGTTCCAATAGGCGCGCACCGAATGGCGCAGCAGCCCGATCGGATTCTTGACCCAATGCGCGCGGATCACGTCGTCCCAGCCGAGAAATTCATGCTCGGTCACGGCATCGTCGGTGCGGTCCTCGACCGTCCAGCCGACCGAATGGGGCGGCAGCCGGCGACGCTTGCCCACCATGATCTCATGGCCGCTGGTGCGCGCGTAGAGCGCCGCCTGCTCGGCATAGAGCTGGTGGTAGAAGCGGGCGCCACGCGGATCGAAACCGCTGAGATAGAATATTTTACGCTTGAACCCCGGCATAGCCGCTGCTTACTCGATCCTCATGGCCGACCAGGAACGTCACTATTGCCTTTTCATGGATGGCACCAAGCATAATCGCAACGCGGGGTGCCGCGCGCACGACAATGCCTATGGCATATATGGCGGGGGGACCGAGCGCGACCGGCGCGCGGCCGATCTGGCGCTCTATAGGCACATGCGGTCGAACCGCGACCCCCTGGCGCCGCTCGTGCTGTTCTTCACGACCTTCTATGGCTGGTTCTTCTTCAACTATCACGGCCGTCCCTGGCGCGGGCAGCTAGTGCGCAAGATCTTCCGCAACTACTGACCGGGCAACCGCACAGGTCCTGGCGCGTTTCCCCTTCAACCCATTGAAAGGAGAGACAAGATGCGGATCGAACATGACGCGCTGGTGATGCTGGCCGATGGTCGCAAATCGCTGTTCCTGCGCAACGAAGGCGATGCCGACTATCCCAATCTGGTGGTCGAGGACCAGCGCGCCCAGGCGGGACTGGAAGATCGCGAGCTCAAGACCGATGCGCCGGGCAGGGCGATGAACCAGGTCGGCGGCGGGCTCAACAGCTACGAGGAGCCGGACTATCACCAGCTCGAGGAGGACCGGTTCGCCCGCGACATGGCCGACCTGCTCAAAGCCAAGGTGCAGAAGAACAACGCACTCGACATAATCGTGGTGGCGCCGCCCCGGACGCTGGGCGAGCTGCGCCAAGCCTATGACCGGAGCGTGGCCGAACGGGTCGTGGCCGAACTCGACAAGGATTACGTCAACCACCCGATCGACAAGGTCGAGCAGCTGCTGGTCGCGCATTGATGAAGGGAGGGGCGGCCCTCGGCCGCCCCTCTATCAGGCTTCGCCGTCCTCGGCGCCGTCGGCGAGATCCTCGCCGATCACCGCGCCATCGTCGGGAGCGATGGTCTGCTCGCCGTCGGCCAGATCGACCTCGGCATCCTCTTCGCTTTCCTCGATCCGCGCCGCGCCGACGACATGTTCGTTGTCGGACACGTTGAACAGGCGGACGCCGGCCGAGTTGCGCCCGATCACGCGGGTGTCGCCGACCGACAGGCGGATCAGCTTGGCCTGATCGGTGACAAGCATCAGCTGCTCGCCATTATGCGCCGGGAAGCTGGCGACGACCGGGCCGTTGCGCTCCAGATTATCGATATTGCCGATGCCCTGGCCGCCACGGCCGGTGCGGCGATATTCATAGGCCGAGCTGCGCTTGCCATAGCCATTGGCGCAGACGGTGAGGATGAACTCCTCGGCCGCCTCGAACTCGGCCATGCGCTCGGGCGACAGGGTCGGCTCGGCGTCATTGTCCTTCCACGGAGCGGCGCGGAGATAGGCCTCGCGCTCCTCGGTCGTCGCCTGGAACCCCTTGAGGATCGACAGTGAGATGACCTCGTCGCCATCCTTCAGCAGGATGCCGCGCACGCCGGTCGAGGTGCGGCTCTGGAACTCGCGCACGTCGGTCGAGGCGAAGCGGATCGCCCGTCCGCCGCGTGTCGCGAGCAGGACGTCGTCGCTCTCGGTCAACAGCGCCACGCCGATCAGGCGATCGGTCGCATCCTCGTCGAAGCGCATCGCGAATTTGCCGTTGGTCGGCACATTGGCGAAGGCGTCCATCGAGTTGCGGCGGACATTGCCATGCGCGGTCGCGAAGACGACGTGGAGCGAGCCCCAGCTCTCCTCGTCCTCGGGCAGAGGGAGCACGGTGGTGATCTTCTCGCCGTCGGCCAGCGGCAGCAGGTTGATCATCGGCCGGCCGCGCGCCTGCGGCGCACCTTCGGGCAGGCGCCACACCTTCTTGCGATAGACCTTGCCGTGGTTCGAGAAGAACAGCACCGGCGTATGCGTGCTCGTCACGAACAGCTCGGTGACGGCATCCTCTTCCTTGGTCGCCATGCCCGAGCGGCCCTTGCCGCCCCGACGCTGCGCGCGGAAGGCTTCGAGCGGGGTGCGCTTGATATAGCCGCCATGCGTGACCGTGACGACCATGTCCTCGCGCTCGATCAGGTCCTCATCGTCGATGTCGTCGCCCGCTGGCGCGATCAGCGTGCGGCGCGGCGTCGCGAACTCGACCAGCACCGCGTCGAATTCCTCGACCATCACCTGGTACAGGCGGACGCGGTTGCCGAGGATCTCGAGCAATTCGGCGATCGATGCCGCGAGTTCGGCCAACTCGCCGCCGATCTCGTCGCGGCCGAGAGCGGTCAGCCGATGCAGGCGCAGGTCGAGGATCGCGCGGACCTGCGTCTCGGACAGCTGGTAAGTCGGCGCATCGCCGATCGTGTCGACCGCCTCGACCAGCTTGATATAGGGCTCGATCTCGCCACGCGGCCATTCGCGCGCCAGCAGAGAGGCACGCGCCTCGGCCGGGCTCGCCGACCCGCGGATGATCTTCACCACCTCGTCGAGATTGGTGACCGCGATCACGAGGCCAAGCAGGATATGGGCGCGCTCGCGGGCCTTGTTCAGTTCGAACTTCGACCGGCGGGTGATCACCTCCTCGCGGAACTTCACGAAGGATTCGATGATGTCGCGGATGTTGAGCGTCTCGGGCCGGCCGCCGCGAATGGCGAGCATGTTGGCCGGGAAGCTGGTCTGCGCGGGCGTGTGCCGCCACAGCTGGTTCAGCACCACGTCGGGGGTCGCGTCGCGCTTCAGGTCGAGCACGATGCGGACGCCGTGGCGGTTGGATTCGTCGCGGATGTCCGAAACGCCCTCGATCCGCTTGTCCTTGGCGGCTTCGGCGATCTTCTCGACCAGGCCCGACTTGCCGACCTGATAGGGGATCTCGGTCAGCACGATCGAGCGGCGGTCGCCGCGCCCTTCCTCGACCACATGGCGCGAGCGCATGATGATCGAGCCGCGCCCCGTATGATAGGCCTGACGCACGCCCGACTGGCCGAGGATCATCGCGCCGGTCGGAAAGTCCGGACCGGGCACGATCGCCATCAGTTCCTCGACGGTGATGGCGGGGTTCTCGACATAGGCTTTGCAGGCCGCGATCACCTCGCCGAGATTGTGCGGCGGAATGTTGGTCGCCATGCCGACCGCGATCCCGCCGGCGCCGTTGACCAGCAGGTTCGGGAAGCGCGCCGGCAGGACCTGCGGCTCCTGCCGCGATCCGTCATAATTGGGGGTGAAGTTGACGGTGTCCTTCTCGAGATCCTCGAGCAGGGTCATCGTCACCTTGGCAAGGCGCGCCTCGGTGTAGCGCATCGACGCGGGCGGATCGGGGTCCATCGATCCGAAATTGCCCTGGCCATCGATCAGCGGCACGCGCATCGCCCAGTCCTGTGCGAGGCGGGCGAGGGCATCGTAAATCGAGGAGTCGCCGTGGGGGTGATAATTGCCCATCACGTCGCCGACGATCTTCGCCGACTTGCGATAAGGGCGTCCGGCGACGAATCCGCCTTCCTGGCAGGCGTAAAGAATGCGGCGGTGAACCGGCTTCAGACCGTCGCGCACGTCGGGAAGCGCGCGCGACACGATCACCGACATCGCATAGTCGAGATAGCTCGACTTCATCTCGTCGACGATCGAGATCGGAGAAATATCGCTGTTTTCGATGGGCGGCGGTACGCTGGCCAAGTCTTACGATCCGTCTGTTTGAAGCGCCAAAATCCCCCTGAGCGGGGCGTATGACGCTCCTAACGGACGATGTGCCTCATGGCTAGTGCAATGCGCCCTGACGCCCCCCGCTGACGCCAGCCACAGGACGGATCAGGTTGCGAGCATGTAGACGGCGAGCACCACCGCGAAGGCAACAAGGACCAGGGCCAGGCCCCAGCCGAGCACGTTGCGCGTAACGTGGGGCGTGGCACCGGCACGGGCTTCGTCGGTGCTGAGATGCACGGCTTCCTGATCGTTGCCGTCGGGGCGCACATGCGTGTTCATGATGATCTCTCCACTAAGCTTCCCGTAATGAACGGGTGGAGAGGGGGGATGTTCCTGTCCGGAGCTCGGGGTGTAGCTCAGCGCTGCCGCACGAAGCGCCAGACTTGCTCGTCCGAGTCCGCCGCGACGAAAGCATAGCCGTCGCTGTCGAAACCTTTCAGGTCCTCCGGCTTGGCGATGCGATGTTCGCACATCCAGCGCGCCATCATGCCGCGCGCGCGCTTCGCCCCGAAGCTGTTGAAGACGAGGCCCTTGGGGCCGTTCTCGCGAAAGTCCATCGTGACGATCCGGACGCCTTTGGGCGGAGCCTGCTCGACGACGTGCCAATATTCCTTGCTGGCACAGTTGATGATCGTGTCCGACCCTTCGGCCAGCAGATCGGCGGCCAGCGCATCGGACACCTTGCTGCCCCACATGGCATAGAGATTGCGCGTGCGGCCCGGCGCCCAGCGCGTGCCCATTTCCAGCCGGTAGGGGCGGATCCGGTCGAGCGGCTTGAGCAGCCCGTAGAGGCCCGACAGGATACGGACGTGGTCCTGCGCATAATGGATCGCAGGCTCGTCGAGGGTGCGCGCCTCCAGTCCGATATAGACGTCGCCCGAAAAGGCGTAGAGGGCCGGGCGCTCCTCCTGCTCGGCGAACATCGCGTAACGGTCGGCATTCAGCTGGGCGAGCTTGTCGGAGATGCTCATGAGTTTCGCGAGCTTCTTCGGCCCGAGCCGCGAGGCCGCCTGGGCGGTCGCGAGTGCCTCGTCCGCGAAGCGCGGCATGGTCGGTTCGACGTCCGGAAGAGGGGAGGAATAATTGAGGGACTTGGCGGGCGACAGCAGCAGCAGCATGGCCGAGCCCTAACCCCGCAGAGAGCGCGGATCAACCTTGGCGGTTCAATCGTCATTCAGCGAACGGTTCTCATAGTGCGACGAGTGAAGCCGGTTCATTTCGCCTGTGCTTGTGCGCGGGCGAGGGAGCGATTAGTCAACCGGCGAGTTTTTCCGTCGGCCGTCCCCTTTCGGCCGTCGATAAGGAGGCCTGAAGAATGAAATCCACGTCCCGCTATGCGCTTGTTGCGGCGCTTGGCTTCGCGCTTGCAGCCGTTGCGCCGGGTGCGCCCGCCTTTGCTAAAAAGAAGGACGAGGCTGCCACGCCGCAGTTGAAGATCGGCGATGCCGTCCGCAAGCCGCTGGCGGAAGCCGACGCCGCGATCAAGGCGAAGAACATCCCCGGCGCCGAAGCCGCGCTCGCACAGGCGAAGCAGGTCGCGAAGACCCCGGACGAGCAATATGTCGTCGCTCAATATGGTCTCAACGCGGCGCAGGCCAGCGGCGACCAGGCCAAGCTGTCGGCCGCGCTCGACGAGCTGATCACCGCTGGCGAGGCGGCTGGCAAGCTGCCCGATGATCAGCGCGCAAAGTTCTACTGGTTCCAGGGTCAGTTTGCCTATCAGGCGAAGAATTATGCCAAAGCCGAGGCCTCGTTGAACAAGGCGATCGCCGCCGGTTCGACCGAAGCCGACGCTTATGCCGTGCTCGCCGACGTGCAGAACCGCAACGGCAAGCCCGCCGAGGCGCTCGCGACGCTGCAGAAGGTGATCCAGACGAAGGCGGCCGCCGGTCAGCCGGTCCCGACCGACTGGTATGGCCGTGGCGCCGACATCGCCTCGCGTGCGAAGCTGCCCGGTGAGTTCGTCAAGATTACCACGTCCTGGCTCGCTGCTTATCCGGTCAAGCAGAACTGGCACGATTCGCTTTTCATCTATCGCCAGATGGCCGGCCTGTCGGGTGAGAACGACCTCGACCTGCTGCGCCTCGCCCGTGCAGTCGACGCGCTGCCGCTGTCGGCACAATCCAACTATGTCGACTATGCGCTCGCCGTCTATCTTCGTTTCCCGAACGAAGCCGTCGACGTGCTCAATGAGGGCATCAAGGCTGGCAAGCTCAATCCGGCAACCAGTCAGAACACCCGCGAGATCCTTGCACTGTCCCAGCCCAAGTTGGCGCCGGACAAGGCCTCGATCCCGGCCGCGATCACCGCAGCCAACGGGCCGAAGGCAACCTACAAGTCGGCGATGACGACCGCCGACCTGCTCTATGGCTACAAGGATTTCGCCAAGGCGGCCGAAATCTACAAGGTTGCCCTGACGAAGCCGGGTGCGGACACGGCCCAGGCCAATTACCGTCTTGGTCTGGCGCTTGCACAGGCCGGTGACAAGGAAGGCGCCAAAGCGGCGTTCGATGCAGCAGGCACGGCCGGCAACTACGGCGTCCTCTCGCAATATGCGAAGGTGTGGGTCGACCACCCCGCGGCATCCTGATCTGCGAGCCGATGAGAAAAGCCCCGGTCGGAGAGATCCGGCCGGGGCTTTTCATTTTGACGTGGCATGGCCCGCCGTCAGGCGCCGTCTACCGGTATTCCCGGGACATCCTTCGACGTGCGGATGGTGAGCGAGGTTTTCACGCTGGCGACATTGGGCGCCGTCGTCAGCTGCGAGGTCAGGAATTGTTGAAAGGCCTGCAGGTCGTGCGCGACGATCTTCAGGATGAAGTCGATCTCGCCGTTTAGCATATGGCACTCGCGCACTTCCGGTAGCCCGGCGACATGGGATTCGAACTGCCGGAGATCTTCTTCCGCCTGGCTGCGCAGCGAAACGAGCGCAAAGACGGTGATGCCATAGCCCAGCGCTGCGGCATTGAGGCGCGCATGATAGCTCTCGATGACTCCGGCTTCTTCGAGTGCGCGGACGCGGCGCAGACAGGGCGGCGCCGTCAGGCCAGCCTTGCGAGCGAGATCGACGTTGGTCATCCGCCCGTCCTCCTGCAACTCGTGGAGAATGGTCCGATCGATAGGATCAAGCGAGAGTGCCGACATGGTGTAACCTTTCAACGATTACCCTGTTCTTTAGAATAAAGTTACTATAGGCTGCAATTAAAATAGGAGCTGCCCCGCAATGGTACCAGCGGCGGCAAACGCCCTTTGCGCAACGGGCCGATGCGTTTACTATGGAGCGAAGGGGGACCGGTTCGGTTCATTCGTTCGGCACCGATCGGAGGCGGGCCTTTGCGTTTTGACGACATGTTGGCCACCTTGCTGGCACAGCCGACGCCCACTGCCGATGCGCGCATCTTCCTGTGGCGGCAGGTGGTGGATGTGCTGGCCCAAGGGCGCGGCCACCGTGTAGACGATCCGCTCGTCGACGCGCCGCGTGCTGTCGATGCCTATAATTTCCTGCGCGCAACCCGTCCCGAAATCCCTTCCGAATTGCGTCTGGCCGCTGGTCGCGGCCTGGCCGGTCGGCGCGTCCCGCCCGAGCTCGTGTTGCTGTTTGCCGAGGATCTGCCGCATATCGCCGCGCCGATGCTGGGCAATGTCCTGTTGTCGTCGCAACAATGGCTGGACCTTCTGCCGCGCCTTTCGCCGAGCGCGCGCAACCTGCTGCGCAACCGGCGCGATCTTGGGCGGGCGGTCGAGAAGGCACTGGAAGGTTTTGGCGCCACCGATTTCCTCATCCAGGGACCGGTCGAGCCGTCGCCTTCCGCGCTGGCGCCTCTGGCGGCGCCGATCGACGCGCTGAAGGCTTCCGCCGAGGTGGCCCAGCCGGCCGCAGTTCCGACGCCGGCTCCCGACACCACGCCTGCCGTCGCTGCCGCTTCGACCGCGCCGTCGTCCCAGGCTTCGCCTGCGGCGGCGCCGCTGGCGAGCTATGATGTAGAGGGAGCGCAGACCGAGCCTTCTCGGCCGCCAGCGGCAGAGCAACTCCTACCGTCCGATGCCACGCTTTCTCCCGGCGACACGCAGATCCGCGAGCTTCTCTCGCGCATCGAGACCTTCCGGACCCGCTATCCGGCCAGCAGCGCGACCGATGTTGACGAAGCACAGTTCGCCGAGGAGCCATCGGTCGTTCCTGTGCAGGCCGAGAATTTCCGGTTCGAGACCGGCGTGGACGGCGTCATCTGCTGGGTGCAGGGCGTGCCGCGCGGACCGGTGATCGGGGAAACGATCGCCGTTGCCGCCCATCAGACCGACCATGGCGTCGATGGCCATGCCGCCGGGGCCTATCGCAGCCGCACGCCTTTTCGCGATGCGCGCCTCACCATAGCCGGCGAGGGGCCGGCCTCGGGCGAATGGCGGATTTCGGCTGTGCCCTTTTTCGACCCGAAGGATGGGCGGTTCAGCGGCTATCGCGGGACCGCGCGCCGGCCCCGTGCCGACGAGAATGCCGCGAGCCTTTCGACGGGGCGCCAGACTACCGACCAACCGGCGGTGCAGGACTCGCTGCGCCATCTCGTCCACGAACTGCGGACGCCGCTCAACGCGATCATCGGTTTTTCCGAGATGATCGAGGGACAAGTGCGTGGCCCCGCTGCGGCACCCTATCGCAGTCGCGCGCAGGAGATATTGGAGCAGAGCAGGAAGCTGCTGAGCGCGGTCGAGGATCTCGACCTGGTCGCGCAGACCAAGCCGGCTGAGCAGGGCGGCGCCGCTGGCGCGGTGGATGTGTCTGCGATTCTCGCGCGTCTGCACAGCAATTTTGAGGATGTGGCGGCCGAGCGCGCGAGTGGCATCGCCTTTCGGATCGATTCGACGCTGCCGCCGGTTGCAGTCGACGCCGCGACGGTGGAACGGATGCTCTCCCGGCTCCTGGCTGCGACGATCGCGATGGCGGGTGAGGGCGAGCGCATCAGCGTTGACCTGCAGCGCGATCCGCGCCGGGCCAGCCATGTGTTGCTCACCGTCCTCCGCCCGCGCTCGCTCGACGGGCGCGACGAGAAGATGCTGCTCGATCCAGCCTACAATCCCGGCGGCAATTGGCCCGACGCGCCGGTCCTCGGTCTCGGCTTCGCACTCCGGCTGGTCCGCAACCTCGCGATTGCGAGCGGCGGTATGCTCGAGATCGATTCGACGCGCTTCTATCTCAGCCTCCCGCTCGACGATCGCGGCGGCCGCGCCGAACAGGGCGCGCGCTGATCCACTCGGTGTCGTGAAGCGGGGGACGCGCACGACTCTTGCCGCCGCCGCCGCCCTTCGCTATCGCCGGGCGGCGCTGGTCGGGGCCTGTAGCTCAACGGTTAGAGCTGGCCGCTCATAACGGCTAGGTTGCGGGTTCGAGTCCTGCCGGGCCCACCAGCGCTGTTCCCTCCGTTCTTCTACATGCGTTACGCCGCCTGGGGGGCCTAGGCGCGAGCAGAAGGCTCCTCCGTGTCTGCCCTTCGGGCGCCAGTGATCGACTGGCGGAGAGTCGCAATACGTAAAATGCGCCATTGGCCCCCCGACGGGCCACCCGCAACTTTCCGGAATTGCGGGGGAAGCAGATGGCCGATGCGGACAGGGACAAGGTCGGGCGCAGAGCGCTTTTGCGGCAGGCCGGCGCGGCGGGGCTCGTCGCAGGTCTGAGCGCCTGCGCTCCGGTCGGTTCGAAACGGCTCGCGACTGCTGCCAAGCTGGCCCGGCTCGACGGCGCCCGCACGCTGGTACCGCTCCGCGCGACGCCGCGCGAGATCGTCGACGTCAAATGCTGCATCCGCCCGTTGCGCGCGGCAGGCCCCAATCTTGGCACCGAGATGGTCGGCGACACGCTCGTCGTCCACAATTACGGCCATGGCGGCAGCGGCTGGTCCTTGTCCTGGGGATCGGCAGACATCGCGGTCGGCAAGGCCCTGTCGGTTCTTCCCCGCGAGATTGCCGTGGTCGGCTGCGGGATCGTCGGGCTCACCAGCGCGATCGTCGCCCAGCGCGCGAGCCTCAAGGTCACCATCTATGCGCGTGAGCTGATCCAGAAAACGCGCTCCTTCCGCGCCAGCGGTTCCTTCACGCCCGATGCGCGGGTTGCCCTGGCCGAGCCAGCCGGCGCCGCCTTCGGGCCTCTGTGGGAGCAGATGGCACGCTTCTCATGGAAAACCTTTCGTACTTTTCTGGGTTTGCCGGGCAATCCGGTGGCGTTCAGCGACAGCTTCGCCTTGTCCGACGAGCCGATCAAGCGACGCACCTGGCCTGTCGACCCGGCAATTACCGAAAGCTGGAAGCCGGGTGGGCTCCCGCGCCAGAATGCGGAGTTCGGTCATTATATCGATCGGATCCGGGACATCGTTCCGCTGGGCACGGACCTGTCGCCCGAGGAAAACCCTTTTCCCGTCGCCTATGCCCAGCGCTCGTCGAACATGCATTTCAACTTTGCGAGCTATGCCCATTGCCTGCTCTCGGAATTTTTCGAGAGCGGCGGGCAGTTCGTCATGCGCGACTTCGCCGACCCTTCCGAACTGGCGACGCTGCCGCAGAAGGTGGTCATCCATTCGACCGGCTATGCTGCGCGCGACTTGTGGCGTGACAATACGATCATCCCGGTGCGCGGCCAGACAGGCTGGCTGATGCCGCAGCCTGCGGTCGACTATGGTGTCCGGTACAAGAATATCTCGCTCCTCTCCAAGGCCGACGGGGTTGTCGTCATGAACAATAATCCGGAGATCGGCGACATGCTCGGTGTGGGCGACTCCAATGAACTGCCCAACCGGAGCGCGATAGAGGAGGGCCTGGCGATCATCGCGCCGGTTCTCGCGGCGGCGCGGCCGGAGCGCCTGTCATGAGCAGCCGGTTGACCATTGCGTTCGCGTTAGCCGCTGTCGTCTGGACGACGCTCGCCGTCGCGGCGGGGCCGGCAGCCCGGCCCGCTGCCGCCCCTCCTCCCAGTGTCGGAGAGGGGGGCTATACCGTCGAGCAGGCTAAGGCGGGGGCACGCACCTATGCCATTCGTTGCGCGGTCTGCCATGGTTCGCGGCTCGAAGGCAGCTACGAGGTTCCCGCGCTGACGGGCAAGTTCGTCGCCCATTGGGCTCGACGACCGGTCTGGCCGCTGTTCGATTATGTGTCGAGGGCGATGCCGCAGCCGGCGCCAGGATCCCTGTCTGCCACCGAAAACGCCGCTCTCATTGCCTTCCTGCTCGAAGCGAATGGGCTGCCGGCGGGCCCGCGACCACTCCCGGCGGATCAGGCAGGGCTGTCTGCGATTATGTTCAATGGACCGGGGATCGGTGCCGCATCACGCTGAAGAAAATAGAAATTTGTGCGGCGCAATAGAAGGCGAGGGTGGCCCTGTCCGCCGTGTGAACTGCTGCGCGCGGCGTGTACGGACGGTAATGCTGAACCGGGTTCTGAAGTGTTCAGTGTCTCACGCTTAAGTCGTAGGATCTGCAAAGGATTGCTGTTGCGTTGCAGCAGAAGTCGGCGCAGCATGATGGTCACGCAATGAGCGATTCCAGGGGGCAGGAATTGGTCTTGATGGGGCGACATGAGGGGCAAGATGCGCCAGCAGCGGCTGGACCGGAAGCTTGCGCCGTCGGAGCGGCCAGATGATGGCTGTGGCGTCCCGATCCGTGAGCGACGTCGACGCCTCGGACGCGGCCCGACATCTCGCTGGCGACGGCAACCGCCGCTATCTCCAGGGTATGATGCTGATCCTCGCCGCCTGCGTGCTGGACTGCCTCGTGCTGATGCTCGAAATCGCGACCGACGGCGCCGACTGGATCTACTGGTCGATCCTGGCGCTGGTCCAACTGCTGATCGGCTGTGCCGCCTGGGCCTGTTTCAGGATGTTCCACCAGGGATCGCGCCGCCTCGCCGAGCAGTTGGAACAGATCCAGGCGCTGCGGCGAGCAAAGGACGCGGCTGAGACGGCCAACGTCACCAAGAGCCGCTACATCAGCAATGTCAGCCATGAGATCCGCTCCCCGCTCAACGCCATCTATGGCTATGCCCAACTGATCGAGGGCAATGACGGCGCCAGTGCGAAGGAGGCGGTGCGCGTCATTCGGCGGTGCGCCGAACATATGACCAGCCTGGTAGAGGGACTGCTCGATGTGGCGCAGATCGAACATGGCGTGCTGCGAGTCCGGTCGGAGGTGGTGCGTCTCGACAAGTTCATCGACCAGTTGATTTCGATGGTCAGGCCGTCTGCGGCCGCCAAGGGCCTGCACCTTCATTATGTGAAGCGAGGTCGCTTGCCCGAGCATGTGCGGACGGATCCGAACCGGCTCCGCCAGGTTTTCCTCAATCTCTTGTCCAACGCCATCGCCTACACCGACATGGGTTCGGTTACGCTCAGCCTCCAATACTCTGCGCAGGTTGCAACCTTCGAGATACGCGACACCGGCCGGGGCATCCGGCCGGAGGATCAGCCGACGATCTTCGACCCCTTCGCCCGGGGTGGTTCGGAGCATATCCTGTCGAAGCCGGGCGCCGGGCTGGGCCTCTCCATCTCCCGCGCCATCGTCGAGATATTGGGTGGGCAGCTGGAACTGGTCGAAAGCGGGCCGACGGGGACCTGTTTGCGCGTCACCCTGCTGCTCAGCGAGGTGATCGCCAAGCAGGCGACGATCGACAAGAAGCCGCAAATCGAAGGCTATCACGGCCCCCGCCGCTCGATCCTCATCGTCGACGACGACGCCGACCAGCGCCAGTTTCTCGACGGCTTTCTCGGGGGCATGGGCTTCGATGTCTGGTGCGCCCCCGACGGTGAATCGGCGATCGCGCTCGCACTGGACCGGCAGTTCGACCTGGTCCTGCTCGACATCAGCCTGCCCGGTATTTCGGGATGGGCGACCGCATCCGAGCTTCGGGTGCGGGGCGGGAGCGACCTGCGCATCGTGATGCTGTCCGCCAATGCCCATGAACTGCACCGGCCGGACTTCCCGAACCCCGTTCACGACCATTTCCTGACCAAGCCGGTCAGCTTCGCCGCCCTGATCGAGACCATCGGGTCCCAGCTTGAGCTGGTCTGGCGCTTCGAGGCGGACGAGCCGGTGCCCGGCAAAGCCGGCCAGGGCGACCGTCGTGGAGGGCGCCCGGACGGGGAGATGGAGGCGCGTCTCCGGAGGATCGCCGAGTTGCTGAAGATCGGACACTTCCGGGGGCTTGAGGACGAGATACGCGAGCTGGCGGATCAATGCCCCGAAGCGGAGCGGCTGAGTGCGGAACTGTTCGACCGGCTCGACCGGTTCGATCTCGAAGGCATGGCGCGACTTGTCGAGGAGTATGAGGGGTGAACATTCCCGGGCACAGCGACACCGTCCTCATCGTCGACGACGAGCCGGACTCGCTGCGCGCAATCAGCCGAGCGCTCGAGGCCGCCGATCTGGCGGTGCTCGTCGCGACCTCGGGCAAGGCCGCGCTCGAGCGTCTCCACCACATCGTGCCCGACCTCATCCTGATGGATGCGGTCATGCCGGAGATGGACGGTTTCGAGGTTACCGCGCAGATCAAGAAGCGGCCCGAACTCCATCATGTCCCGGTGATCTTCATGACCGGTCTGACCGAAAGCGAACATGTCGTCGAGGCGTTCGAGGTCGGCGGCGTCGACTATGTCAAGAAACCGGTGCAGTTGTCGGAGCTGGTAGCGCGCGTCCGCGTCCACATGGCGCAGGGGCGGGCGGTCCAGGCGAGCGTCGCCAGCCTCGACGCTACCGGCCGCCTGATGATCGCGACCGATACGCGCGGCAAGCTGTTATGGTGTACGCCCGGCGCCGAGCAGGCGATCGGCGGTATCGTCCCGGGCTGGAAACGGGGGGCCGATCTTCCCCCCGCCCTGGGGCAGAAGGTCGCAACGCTGGTCGAGCGGGGCAGCCCCGGTTCCTCGGTCAAGGTCGGGCCGCCCGGCTTTGCCGGCAATCTCGAACTGGTCATCATCGCCCGCTATCGCGGAGATGAAGTGCTCATCCGGATCAACCAGCTCGACCCGGAAAAACATGTCGTTCGCCTGCGAGATCAGCTTCGCCTGACCCATCGTGAGGCAGAGGTGCTGCTATGGGTAAGCTATGGCAAGGCAAGCATAGATATCAGCGACGTGCTGAACATCAGCCCGCGCACAGTGCAGAAGCATCTCGAACGGATTTACGAAAAGCTCGGCGTCGAGATGCGTTCGGCGGCGGCTGCGATTGCGACGAGGCTGCTGGATCAGTAGAGCGCTCGCTGGGGTCGCCAGCCATCATTTTGGCTTCTTGGCGGCGATAGCCTCGATCTCGATCAGGAAATAGGGGCCGACCAGAGCGCCGACCTGGAAGGTCGAGCGCGCGACTGTGGTTGGATTCTCAGCGGTTCCAAAGAACATTTTGAAGCCTTCGTTCGCGCCCATGAAGTCGAGCTTGCCGAGCTTGGGATCGGGGGCAACGAACAGGCTGAGCTTGACCAGATCCTGCATCGTGTAGCCCTGCGATTCCAGGATCGCCTTGATCTTGGTGAGCACGCTGATCGTCTGCGTCTTGGTGTCGCCGAGATCCTCGATGCTCTTGATGTCGGCCATCGATTTGGCGGGATCGATTGGGGAGGGGAGCTGTCCGGAGATGTAGAGCGTCTCTGCACCGGCAGAAACCTTGGCCGCGTCGAGGATCACCGCATTGGGGTTGCTCTTTACCCGCGCAATCTGCGCGTGAGAGGCTGCCGCAAAGCAGGTCGCCATGCAGGCGCCCGCAATCATCCATGTGCGCGTCAAGATCCGTCCTCCGTTGCTGGGTGCGCGGCGGGAAATCCCCTCCGCCGTGGCGCGGACGATCATATGCGGACCGGTCCACGGGGCCGTACGCAAAACGGCGTATGGGCAATGTGCCGGGCGATGCCCTGTTATGTCCTAACAAGAACTTACGAAGTTCGATTCGAACCGTCTCGCTGTTCCAAGGGGGAAATGCGGACAACGGTTCACTCTGCAAGAATCGCCGAGACAAGGCGAAGTAAATGACGTGAAACGGAGAGGAACGCACCGCCACAGGGGGGAATTAAAAGATGCGTTCTATCGAAAAATTTTCTGTCGCCATATTTGCGACGACGGCACTCTCTTCGGTGATCCTCTGTGCTCCTGCCCGTGCGGATGTCGAGACGCAGCTTGCGGCTGCCGACGCGCCCGAAAAGGAGCCCGCCAGCGAGATCGTCGTGACCGGCACCCGCGCCAGCGGCCGCATGGTCGCAGAGAGCGCCACGCCGATCCAACTCGTCAATTCGGACGCGATCGCGAAGGTTGGCCAGCCGAACCTGAACCAGGCGCTGACCCAGCTTGTCCCGTCCTTCACCGCGCAGACCCAGGGCACCGACATGGCGAGCTTCTCGCTGAGCGCCCGCCTGCGCGGCGTCAGCCCGAACCACACGCTCGTCATGGTCAACGGCAAGCGGCGCCACAACAATTCGATCCTGCAGGTTATCAACGGCGCCTTTGGCGGCTCCGCCGCGCCCAGCATCGACCTGATCCCGCCCGGGGCCGTGTCGCGGATCGAGATCCTGCAGGACGGCGCTGCCGCGCAATATGGTACCGACGCGATTGCCGGCGTCATCAACATCATCACCAAGAACAGCACCGAAGGTCTGCTGTTCGAAACCACCGCCGGCGAATATTATGACGGCGAGGGGCGCACCTACAGCGCCAGCGGCAATTTCGGCATGCCGATCGGGGACTCGGGCTTCCTCAACCTGACGCTGTTTCACCGTCGCAACGACTATACGACGCTCGGCGACGGCCAGACGACCGTCCGCAACATTGACGGCTCGACGGTTACGCTGACGGGCGCCAACGTCCGCTTCCAGCCGATCTATAATGCGCTCAACGCTCGCAACGGCACCGCGGAAATCAACGGCGGCCAGCCCAATTCGCAGCTGAACGTTGCCTTCTACAACGCCGGCTACGACTTCGGTGACGTGCAGCTCTACTCCTTTGGCGACGTTTCCTACCGTCATGGCAAGGCCAAGCAGGGCTTTCGCCCACCGAATCGTATCTGTGTGGCCGGCACTGCGGCTTCGCCGACCGATCCCGCCAACTGCTTTGCGCCGACGGTTGCATCCGGCATGGTTCCGCTGATCGAGGTGAAGCAGAACGAGTTTCAGTTCACCAGCGGCATCAAGGGCGACTTCTCGGGCTGGGCCTGGGACCTCGGCGCCTCCTATTCGGAAGACCGCGCCGATGTCTATACGACCAACTCGGCCAATGCGAGCCTGTTCGCCGACACGACCCGCGCGGCCCTGGCGTCCGCGTCTACAACAGATCGCGGCTTCACGCCGCGCGATTTTTATGACGGCGGTTTTCAGTTCAACCAGTTCATCGCCACGCTCGATGTCAACAAGCAGTTCGAAATCGGCATGGCTGAGCCGATGACCTTCGCCTTCGGTGCCGAATATCGTCGGGAAAGCTATTCGATCTTCTACGGCGACGAAGGCTCGCGCTACGTCGAAGGCGGACAGTCCTTCCCGGGTTATGGCATTACCGATGCCGGCAAGACCCGCCGAAACGTCAAGGCGGTCTACGGCAACTTCATTCTAAAGCCGGTCACCGACCTCGTGGTCGACCTTGCCGGCCGCTTCGAGGATTATAGCGACTTCGGTAACACGACCATCGGCAAGCTGACCGCGCGCTATGATTTCAGCCCGGCCTTCGCGTTGCGCGGCACGGTCAGCACTGGTTTCCGCGCTCCCTCTCTCCAGGAATCGGGTTATTCGGCGACCAATGTCGGCCCGACCTCGGCCACGGTTCAACTGGCGCCGAGTTCACCCGGCTCAGCGGCCGCCGGCTTCGGGGCGCTGCGTCCCGAAAAGTCGACCAATTTCTCGGTCGGAACGGTCATCCGGCCGGCTCCACGCCTGGTGATGAGCCTCGACGCCTATATGATCAAGATCCGCGACCGCATCGTGTCGTCGGGCACGATCATCGGCCAACGCCAGTCGTCGACGGCGGGCAATGCCGCCGTCCCGGTCCTGACTCCGCTGATCAATGGCATCACGCCGTTCGATCTCGTCAGCGGTGCGATCTCCGCCAGCGGTAAGGCGATTGATCCGACCGTGCTTTTCGGCGGCCAGCTGGCGATCCAGACCTTCACAAACGGCATCAACACCGAGACGAAGGGCGTCGAATTCTCGGCGCGCTATGCGATGGACGTGCCGATCGGCAAGCTCGATCTGACACTGGGTGCCAATTACAACCACACCAAGGTCACCAAGAACCGCCTCGGCACGCTGTTCGGTCCGCAGGCGAAGGCAATCATCGAGACGTCCAATCCGGACTACAAGATCGTTGCCAATGCCCTGCTCACCAGCGGCCCGTTCAGCGCCAATCTGCGCGGCACCTATTTCGGCAAGACCACCGTCCTCGTGAACCCGGCGGTCACGGTGGCTTCAGCGCCGATCACGGGCAATCTCTTCCCGGCGGTGGTCAAGGCGGCAGCGCTGGTCGATGCCGAGCTCGGCTATGATGTCACCGAATGGGCGAACCTCGCCATCGGCGCGCAGAACCTGTTCAACAAGATCCCGGAGACGCCCGGCCTGGTGCCGCTCGCCACTCTGCCGACCAATGGCGTGTCGCCCTACATCAACGGTACGACGACGATCAATGCGCCGTACAACCACGGCCCCTACGGCACCAATGGCGGCTATTATTACGCCCGCCTCACCCTGAAATTCTGATCGCTTAGGAGGGGGCGCCTAATCCCCGCGTCCCCTCCGCCCTCAACAAACGCATAGGAGACATGCCCATGATCCGCACGATCGCTATGACCGCCGCCATCGCCATGGCCCTTGGGGCCTCGGGCGCGCAAGCCCAGGTCGAGCGGACCTCCGCCAATCCCACGGCCGTGATCGCGAGCAGCGCGATGGTGCCGCCCGGCACGAAGCTCTACTTCCTGTCGGGCAGCACGGCATCGCCTGTCGATCCAGCGAAGCCCGAGGAGTTCGGCGACACCAAAGCCCAGACCTTGTCGATCCTGACCAAGATGAAGGCGCAGCTCGAGAAGCTCGGCCTCGGCATGGGCGACATCGTCAAGATGACGGTCTTCCTCGTCGGTGTTCCCGAGCGGGAAGGGCGAATGGATGCGCCTGCGATGAACGAGGTGTTCAAGACCTTCTTCGGCACGCCCGAGCAGCCGAACAAGCCGACCCGCTCGACCGTGCAGGTTGCCGCGCTGGGCCGGCCCACCACGCTGGTCGAGATCGAGGCGATCGCCGCCAAGGCACCCTGATCCTTCTTCTCCGGCCCCGCGCGAAAAGGTAGTTCGATGACAGAGACTTCTTCCGGCCCTTCGCGCCGCGATCTCCTGACCATGATCGGCAGGATGGGCGGAGGCGTCGCGCTGTATCAGGCGATGACCGCGCTGGGCCACGCCGCAGAAACCCAGTTCAAGGGTCCGCCCAAGCTCAGCGGCGCGCGGCCGGGGGCGTCGGTCGTGGTGCTCGGGGCGGGCCTTGCAGGCATGCTCGCCGCCTACGAGCTGGCGAAGGCCGGCTACAAGGTTCAGATCCTCGAATATCAGGACCGCCCCGGCGGACGGAATTACTCGGTGCGCGGCGGCGACAAGATTGTCGAGGTCGGCGGATCCGAACAGACCTGCACATTTTCGGCGGGTAATTATCTGAACCCCGGTCCGTGGCGGATTCCCCATCATCACCGGACGCTGCTGCATTACTGCAAGGCGTTCGGCGTGGAGCTCGAGCCCTTCGTCCAGATGAACCACAATGTTTTCGTTCATCGGACCAGCGCCTTTGGCGGCAAGCCGCAGCGCTACAAGGAACTCGCCGTCGACTTCAAAGGCCATGTCTCGGAACTGCTGGCCAAGTCGCTCAATGCCGGCGCACTCGACGACAAGGTCAGCAAGGAGGACAAGGAGAAGCTCCTCCTGGCGATGCGCGAATGGGGCGTCCTCGACGACAATCTGGCCTATACCAGCAGCCTCAAAGTGTCGGGACAACGCGGCTATGATCAGCCGCCGGGCGGCGGCGTCGGCGGCGCGCCGACCCCGTCCAAGGTCAACGGCCTGAGCGACGTCCTTGCATCCAACGTCTGGACGCAAATGGGCTTCTATTTCAACTATGTGATGCAGACCACGATGTTCCAGCCCAAGGGCGGCATGGACATGATCGGCAAGGGCTTTGCCAAGCAGGTCGGCAATATGATCCGCTACAATGCCAAGGTCACCAAGGTCGCGCAGGGCGCCAAGGGCGTCACCGTCAGCTGGGAGGATCTGAAGACCGGGCAGGTGAGCGAGTCCAAGGCCGACTGGTGCGTCTGCACGATCCCGCTTCCGGTCCTGAGCCAGCTCGACGTGCAGGTCGGGCCGAAGATGAAGGCCGCGATCCGCGCCGTGCCGTATAATGGGCAGCTCAAGATCGGCCTCGAGATGCGCCGCCGCTTCTGGGAAGAGGATTATTCGATCTATGGCGGACACAGCTTCACCGATCAGGCGATCGGGCTGGTGTCCTATCCGAACAACAATTTTTTCCAGGATGGCCCGGCCGTGCTCGTCGGCGCCTTCGCCAGCAATGCCGGCGCGCTGCAGCTCACGGGCATGACGCCCGAGCAGCGGATCGAAGCCGCGCTGGCGCAGGGCTCGGTCTTCCATCCGGCCGAATATCGGAAGGAGTTTGCAAGCGGCGTCTCCTTCGCCTGGAGCCGCCAGCCGTGGATCCTCGGCTGCACGTCGCGCTGGACCGAAGAAAGCCGGGCTGCCCATTACCAGAATCTCGTCGCGCTCGACGGGCGCATCGTCCTCGCGGGCGAACATGCGACCTATTATGGCGGCTGGATGGAGGGCTCGCTGCTCTCCGCGCTCGATGCGATCGAGCGGCTTCATCAGAAGGCGCTCGCTGCATGATGTCCGAACGGTCGTTCCTGCTCGCTGCGGCGGGCGGGATGATTGCCTTGATCGCCACCGCATCGGCATCGGCTCAGGATTCCGCGGGCGGGGTGAGTGCGGTGCAGGTCGCGAACGAAGGCAAGCTCGTCTACGAACAGATTTGTCAGGCCTGCCACATGGCCGATGCCAAGGGCGGCGGCGGCGCGGGCGCGGCGATCCCGGCGCTCGCAAACAATCCCAAGCTCAAGGACAAGGATTATCCGATCACCCTGCTGCTGAAGGGGCGGGGCGGCATGCCCTGGTTCACCGACATGCTGACGCCTGAGCAGATGGCGGCCGTCGCGACCTATATCCGCAGCCATTTCAATAACTATCCCGATCCGGTCACGGTCGAGGACGTCAAGCGGGTTGGCGCCGGCAATCCCGGATCCGCTCCCGACTGCACCACCTGCAACTGATTTCGAGAGAGTACCAAGGGGGATCGGCCGATGCTGAACGACATGGCGCCGCAGACGCGCCGCGAATGGCTGACCATGATAGGCCGCGTCGGCGGGGGCATGGCGATGTATCAGGCCATGACCGCGCTGGGCCATGCGGCCGAAACGCAGTTTGCCGGACCGCCGAAGTTGAGCGGCGCGCGGCCCGGTTCTTCAGTCCTCGTGCTGGGAGCGGGGCTGGCCGGGCTGGTAGCGGCCTATGAGCTGGCCAAGGCCGGCTACAAGGTCGAGCTCCTCGAATATCAGGACCGTCCCGGCGGGCGAAACTATACGGTGCGCGGTGGAGACAAGATCGTTGAAGTAGGCGGGGCGACCCAGTCGGTCAATTTCGCCCCGGGGAATTATCTGAATCCGGGGCCGTGGCGCATCCCGCACCACCACCGCACGATCCTCCATTATCGCAAGGCGTTCGGGGTCGAGCTCGAGCCGTTCATCCAGATGAACCACAATGTGTTCGTTCATCGGAAGGACGCGTTCGGCGGCAAGCCGCAGCGCTATCGGGAGCTGGCGGTCGACTTCAAGGGCCATGTGTCCGAGCTGTTGTCCAAATCGCTCAACGCGGGCGCGCTCGACACGACATTGGGTAAGGAGGACAAGGAAAAACTCCTCGTGGCGATGCGCGAATGGGGGGTGCTCAATGCCGACCTCGCCTATGACAGCAGCATCGCCGTGTCGGCGCAGCGCGGCTATGATCGCGCGCCCGGAGGTGGCGTAGGCGGCGCGCCGAGCCCGTCGAAGATCAACGGCCTGGGGGACGTGCTGTCCTCGAAGGTCTGGTCGCAGATGGGCTTCTATTTCAACTATGTGATGCAGACGACCATGTTCCAGCCCAAGGGCGGCATGGACATGATCGGCAAGGCCTTCGCCAAGCAGTTGGGTCAGACGATCCGCTACAACACGAAGGTTGTGAAGATCGCGCAAGGGCCGAAGGGCGTAAGCGTCGCGTGGGAGGATGCGAAGACCGGACAGAAGGGCGGAGCGAAGGCCGACTGGTGCGTCTGCACCCTGCCGACCAGCATCCTCAACCAGATCGACATCCAGGTCAGCGATGCGAAGAAGGCGGCCATCAAGGCGCTTCCCTATTCGAGCTCGGCCAAGATGGGCCTGGAGATGCGTCGTCGTTTCTGGGAGGAGGACTACTCCATCTACGGTGGGCACAGCTTCTCCGATCACCCGTCGATCGGCACGCTCTCTTATCCCAATTTCGATTTCTTCCGCGATGCTCCGGGTATGCTCACCGCGCTGTCGGGCGGCCCTGGCGGCTTCATGATCGCGGGCATGACCCACGAACAGCGCATGGAAGCCGCGCTTGAACAAGGCTCGCTCTTCCACCCGGAATTCCGGAAGGAATATATGAATGGAGCCTCCTTCGCCTGGGCGCGCCAGCCGTGGATTCTCGGCTGCTGCGCCACGTGGACCGAGGCGACGCGCAAGGAGCATTACCAGAATTTGGTGTCGCTGGACGGGCGCATCGTCCTCGCGGGCGAACATGCCTCTTATTATGGCTGCTGGCAGGAAGGAGCTCTCCTGTCCTCGATCGATGCCATCACCCGGCTGCATCAGCGGGCTCTGGCTGCCTAGGGCCGCAGATGCGCATTGCATCGAGCATCGATTTTGCGGGAGGGGGACCCGCAGACGCAGAACGACCTCCGATACGCGGGTATCGGAGGTCGTACGCAAGGCGTGAAGGCGTCCGTTGCCGGACGGCGGCCTCAGTTCGCGGCGACGCGGACCGCGTTGTTCTCGGCAGCGGTGCGGAGCGCCGCGTCGAGGCTCGCGTTCATCTCGCGACGGCAGCGCCAGTCGGGCTGACCATCGCCGCCGACGCGATCTTCCGGCTCGCACATGGCAGCGATTTCGCGCGTCATGCGGTTCCGGAACTGTTCGACGGCGACGGGATCGAGCAGATTGACACCTTCGACCGACGTCTTGAACGACACCGGCTGACGGCCCTCGGCCGAAACGGCGGCGGGCAGCGCCAGAAGGCAAGCCGCCGACAGTGCGACAACCAAGTTCTTCATAGCAATTACTCCTGCAAACGACCTTTATCTTTTTGTAATGCCATTGTTTTTATTTACGTCGGAAATGTCATCAGGAGCCGCGCGACCGGGCCGGGATTTGATCGACTCTCCCATTTCCGGAGCTTTGGTCCTGTAAAGCGTTCTCTGCGCGCTTGTCGCCCACATAGGTCCGCAGGCGTGACTGGACAAGGCAAATACGTTGCTGCGCCGCGGAAATCCGCCATTTTTTTCGTAAATTGCCAGCGTTTCCATGCTGCATTGCAGGGGTGTGGTCGATGACGATCCTACCCGTTCGCAAGCAGCGCCCAAGTAAAGTTGCAAGATTTACATGCGGAATCAGTGGCATCCTTTGTCTGAGCCTCGGCTGGACCGCTCATGCCGCAGGCCGACACGGCGAGATCCTCTGGGACCGTTACGGCGTGCCCCACGTCTATGCGACAAGCGAGGCCGATGCCTTTCGCGGCTTCGGATGGGCGCAGGCGCATAGCCACGGCGATGTGATCCTGCGGCTTTACGCTCTCGCACGGGGGCGGGGCTCCGAATATTGGGGCGCCGAACATCTTGCCGAGGATCGCTGGACCCTGTCGCACGGCATTCCCGAGCGGGCAGCGCACTGGTACCGGTTGCAGACGCCCGCCTTTCGTGCGGACCTCGACGCCTTTGCTGCCGGCATCAATGCCTATGCGGAAGCTCATCCCGACGCGCTCGATGCCGAGGTGCGGCGCGTTCTGCCGGTTAGCGGAACCGATGTAATCGCGCATGCGCTGCGGCTGGTGAACTATGTCTATATCGCGTCACCTCAGCGGACCCTCGGGGAGGAGCCGGCGGGTGGTTCCAACGCCTGGGCCGTGGCGCCGTCGCGCTCGGCCAGCGGCAACGCGATGCTGCTCGCCAATCCGCACCTACCTTGGGCCCCGGGGCGATATACCTATTTTGAGGCACAGATCACCGCGCCCGGCTTTTCCATCTATGGCGCGACGCAGGTCGGACTTCCGATCATCCGCTTCGCCTTCACCGACAAGCTCGGCTTCACCAACACCGTCAACACCATCCAAGGTTCGACCAGTTACCGCCTGACCCTTCGCGATGGCGGCTATCTGTTCGACGGCAAGGTCCGCCCCTTCGAGACGCGCGAGCGGGAATTGCAGGTGCGCGAGCCGGACGGACGGCTGCGGGCCGAACGGCTCACGATCCGCTCGACCATCCACGGGCCTGCCTTCGTTCTGGCCGATGGCAGCATGGTCGCGGTCCATGTTGCCGGGCTCGACCGGCCCGGGATGCTGCAGCAATATTTCGATATGGCCCGTGCGTCCGGGCTCGACGAGTTCGTCGCCATCCTGCGGCGAATGCAGATACCGATGTTCAACATCGTCTATGCCGACCGCGACGGCCATATCCTGTATATGGACAATGGCATCCTGCCGCGCCGGGGGCAGGGGGATTTCGCTTCTTGGTCGAAGCCGGTGGCGGGCGACCGGTCCGACATGCTCGTCGGCGAAATTCATGGCTATGACGATCTGCCGAAGGTGATCGATCCGCCGTCGGGCTTCGTCCAGAACGCCAATGATCCGCCTTGGACGCCGACCTGGCCGCAGCCTTATCGCCCATCGGACTTCCCGGCCTATGTCGCCCCGGCTGGCCCGATGTCGATGCGCGCGCAGATGTCGGTCCGCCAGTTGCGCGGTTCCGGCCGGCTGAGCTTCGACAATCTCGTCGCCCGCAAGCATGACACGACCGCGCTGATGGTCGAGCGGGTGCTGCCTGCGCTGCTGCCGGCGGCCCTCGGTTCCGCCGACCCGCTCATCCGCGAAGCGGGGGTTGTACTTGCCGCCTGGGATGGACGTTTCGAAGCGGATGCGCGCGGCGCGCTGCTGTTCGAGAATTGGGCGCGGCTGTTCATGGGGCCGCGTTTTGCTGAAGATGCATCCTTCGCGCTGCGCTGGGATCCCGCCGCTCCGATCGACACCCCCGACGGCATCGTCGACATGGCACTGGCGCTGCGCCAGCTGAAACAGGCGGCCGAGACGAGCATCGCCGACTATGGCGCGCTCGACCGCCCTTTCGGTGAGGTTTCCCGCTTCGCGGTCGGCGGTGTCGATCGCCCCGGCAATGGTGGCTTCGGCAATCTCGGGGTCTTCCGCACGATCACCTGGGGGCCATTGCGCAACGGTCGTCGGACGCCGGTCGCCGGCGAGACATGGGTCGCCATGATCGAGTTCGGTCCCAAGATCCGCGCCATGGGCGTGATGAGCTACGGCAACAGCAGCCAGCCGGGCTCGCCCCATCGCGGCGACCAGATCGATCTCATTTCCCGCAAGCAACTCCGCACGCTCTGGATAGAGCGAGCGCAAGTAGAGGCCAACCTTGAAGCCCGCACCGATTACTGAACCGCGCCGCCGCCGCCCCGGCCTGCTGGTCGCGCTCGTCCTGCTGTCGCTCGCCGGCTGCGGCGGGCGTGAGCAGCGCGACAAGGGGCCGCCCGAGGTCGGCTATCGGGTGCTTCAATTTCAGGACGTCCCCTATGAGGCCGAATTGCCCGGCCGGACCGCCGCCGTCAGGGAGGCCGAGGTCCGCCCGCAGATCACCGGCGTGATCCGCCGCCGTCTGTTCGAGGAAGGACAGTTCGTCCGCGCCGGCCAGCCGCTCTACGAGATCGACCCAAGCCTCTATCGCGCGGCGGTCCAGCAAGCGTCGGCGAACCTGGCCGCCGCCGACGCGCTGGCGAAAGCAAGCCGCAAGCGCGCCGAACGGCTGACCCCGCTCGCCACCATGCAGGCTGTCTCGCAACAGGATTTCGACGATGCCTTAGCGACGTCGCAGCAGGCGGCTGCGGCCGTCGCGCAGAACCGTGCCGCACTGGAGACTGCGCGGATCAACCTGCGCTTCACCACGGTGCCGGCGCCGGTTTCAGGTATCATCGGCCGGTCGCTGCTGACCGAAGGCGCGCTGGTGAGCGTCAACCAGGTGGACCCGATGGCGCGGATCAGCGTCCTCGATCCGATCAATGTCGATATCCAGCAGAATGCGACCGATTTGTTCCGGCTGCGGCGTATCGCGCTGCGCGGCGGTCAAGGCATGGGCGTAGCGGTCCGGCTGAAGCTCGACGATGGAGAAGTCTACCCGGTCGTGGGTCGTCTGCAGTTCACCGAAGTGTCGGTGGCGACAGGCACCAGTACGGTGACGATCCGCGCCCGTTTCGACAATCCGGACAATCTGCTTCTACCCGGCATGTTCGTCCGCGCGATGCTGGAGAAAGGCATGCAGCGGCAGGTCATGCTGGTGCCGCAGAGCGCGCTCGGCCGCGACGCGCAGGGGCGGGCGCAGGTGCTGCTGGTGGGCAAGGGGGGCAAGGCCAAACAGCGGCTGGTCACGGCAGAGCGGACCGTGGGCAGCGACTGGGTCGTGACCGCCGGCCTGACACCCGGCGACAAGCTGATCACCCAGGGGCTGGGCAAGGCGCGGCCCGATCAGCCGGTAAAGGCGGTGCCCGATACGACGCCGCAAGGGCCCAAGTCGGCCAAGAATAAGGCGGCGCGCTGACGTCATGTCCCGCTTTTTCATAGCCCGGCCGATCCTGGCCTGTGTCATCGCCATCATCACCATCCTCGTCGGCGTGGTGGCGTTGACGACGATGTCGATCGAACAGTTTCCGGACATCGCCCCGCCGCAGGTCAACGTCAACGCGACCTATCCGGGGGCGTCGGCCACGACCCTGGAAACCAGTGTGACGCAGGTGATCGAGCAGCAGCTGACCGGCATCGACGGGCTGCTCTATTTCAGTGCCACATCAAGTGCTCAGGGACAGGTCCAACTCACCGTCGTCTTCGAAAAGGGGACCAACCCCGACATCGCGCAGGTGCAGGTCCAGAATAAGGTTCAGCAGGCGATGGGGCGGCTGCCTCAGGCGGTACAGCAACAGGGCGTCACGGTCACCAAGTCCAATCCCGATCAGTTGCTTATCGCGACCATCTTCGACACCACCGACCGGTCGACCAACATCGACGTCGCCGACTTCATGGTCTCGCGGCTGCAGGATCCGATCGGCCGCATTCCCGGTGTCGGGCAAACGACCGTCTTCGGCACCCAATATGCGATGCGCATCTGGCTCGATCCCAACAAGCTGGCGGCCAATGCGCTGATGCCCGGCGATGTGATCCAGGCGGTGGCGGCACAGAATGTCGAGGTGGCAGCGGGCGTGGTCGGCGGCTTGCCGAGCCCGCCCGGCCAACTGCTCAACGCCACCATCACCGCTCAGTCGCGCCTGAGCTCGCCGGAGGAGTTCGCGAAGATCGTCGTCAAATCGGCGGCGGACGGCGCATCGGTGCTGCTGTCCGACGTCGCCCGGATCGAGCTGGGCGCCGAGAGCTACAACGTCGTCAGCCGCGTCAACCGGCATCCCGGCGCGGGCATGGGCATCTCGCTCGCGCCCGGCGCCGATGCGCTCATCACAGCCCGGCTGGTAAAGGCCGAGTTCGAGAAGCAGGTGAAGAATTTTCCGCCCGGCTTCTCCTATGCCTATGCGAACGACACGACGGCCTTTCTGGAAAAGTCGGTCGAGGATGTGGTGCACACGCTGTTCGAGGCGGTCGTCCTCGTCGTCCTGGTCATCTTCATCTTCCTGCAGAGCTGGCGGGCGACGCTGATCCCCGCGATCGCGGTGCCGGTGGTTCTGCTCGGTACCTTCGCCGTGCTCGCCATGGTCGGCTATTCGATCAACACGCTCACCCTGTTCGGCATGGTGCTGGCGATCGGCCTGCTCGTCGACGATGCGATCGTCGTCGTCGAGAATGTCGAGCGGCTGATGCATGAAAATCCGGGCATGTCCCCGCGCGAGGCGACGATCCTGTCGATGCAGGAGATCCAGGGCGCGCTGGTCGCGATCGCGCTCGTCCTGTCGGCCGTGTTTCTGCCGATGGCCTTTTTTGGCGGGTCCACCGGCGTGATCTACCGGCAATTTTCGGTGACGATCGTGTCAGCCATGGCGCTATCGGTGCTGGTCGCGTTGATCCTCAGCCCCGCGCTCACCTCGACTATTCTAAAGACGCGCGAAGACGGAGAGAGCACAGGGCGGCTCGCACGGTGGAGCCTGGCCTTCCATCATTGGTTCGAGCCACGCTTCAACCGATTGGCCGACCGCTATCATTCGCGGCTGAGCTGGACGATCGGCCGGCGGCGCGCCGCAATGTTTCTCTATGGCGTCCTTGTCCTGATCCTCGCTCTGCTTTTCGTGCGGTTGCCGACCGGCTTCCTGCCGAGTGAGGACCAGGGGTTCGCACAGCTGCAATATACGCTGCCCTCGGGCGCCACGCTGGAGCGGACGCGCGCCGCGCAGCGGCAGATCGAGGATTATCTGCTCGGTCAGGAGCGCAAGAACATCAAGACGCTGCTGACCGTCGCGGGCGCCGGCAGCGGCGGCAGCGCCAGCGGCCAGAATGCCGGGCGCGGCTTCATGTCGCTGGTCAACTGGGACGATCGTTCCGGTGCGCAGCGGACCGCTAGCGCCATAGCGCGGCGCGCGACACAGGCATTGGGAGGAGGCTATCGCGATCTGGAGTTCTACGCGATCGTGCCCTCGGTGGTGCGCGGCCTCGGTCAGTCTTCCGGTTTTACCGCCGAACTGCAGAACAGCAGCGGGCTTCCCCGCGACACTTTTGCCGCTATTCGCGACAAGGTGCTCGCCGAGGCGCGTTCCGATCCGCTGCTCACCAATGTGCGGCTGTCCACCCTGCCCGATCAGCCGACGTTGCGCATCACCACCGACAATCAGAAACTGTCGACACTCGGCGTGTCGGTTGCCGACGCCAACGCCACGCTCGCGGCCGCGTGGGGCGGTCGCTACGTCAATGATTTCGTCGATCGCGGTCGGGTGAAGCGCGTCTATGTCCAGGCCGATGCGCCCTTCCGGTCACGGCCCGAGGACGTTGGCCTGTGGCAGGTGCGCGGCAATGCGGGGCAGATGGTGCCCTTCTCGGCCTTCGCCGCGATCTCGTGGAACCAGGCGCCGACCTCGCTCACCCGGTTCAACGGCATTCCCAATTTCGAGATCAACGGCCAGGCTGCGCCGGGCTCCAGTTCGGGACAGGCGATGGCTGCGATCGAGGCGATTATCGCCAAATATCCGGGCGTCTCGCTCGCTTGGGCCGGGGCGTCTTTCCAGGAGCGGCTGGCGGGTGGTCAGGCGTGGATCCTGTATGTCCTCGCGCTGCTGGTGGTCTTTCTGTGCCTCGCCGGCCTGTACGAAAGCTGGTCTGTACCGGTCGCCGTGCTGTTCGTTATTCCGCTCGGCCTGCTGGGAGCGATCCTGGCAGTGTCCTTCCGCGGATTGCAGAACGACGTCTATCTCCAGATCGGGCTTGTCGCGACGATGGGGCTCGCCGCCAAGAATGCGATCCTGATGATCGAGTTCGCCGAGCGGTCGGTGCGCGAAGGGCGTGGCGCGGTCGAGGCGGTGCTCGATGCTGCACGTATCCGCCTGCGCCCGATCCTGATGACCAGCTCGGCCTTCATCTTCGGTGTGCTGCCGCTGGTGGTGGCGACCGGGCCCGGAGCAAACAGCCGCATCGCGATCGGGACCTCGGTGCTGGGCGGCATGCTGTCGGCGACGATCCTCGCGATCTTCTACATCCCGCTGGGCTTTATCCTCGTACACCAGCAGGTCGAACGCTGGCGCGCCTGGCGCAGCCGGCGGGCCTGATCGGGGGCTAGCCGCCCGCTTGGCTCGCAATACGCATGATGGCGTATCAACAGCCTGTGCTTTACTCCCGACACTGAACCCGACAGGCGCTCATCCGGCGCCGGACACGGGGAAAAAGATGGCCGAAGAGCAAGTCGGGGGCATGACCAAGCGGGACCTGCTGGCGCTGATCGGCAAGGCGGGCGGCGCCTCCGCCATGTATATGGCGATGTCGAGCCTCGGCCACGCCGCACCGACGCCGTTCAAGGGCCCGATCGACCTCGCTGGTGGTGCCAAGGGGGCCTCCGTACTGATCCTGGGCGCAGGTGTCGCGGGGATGACGGCGGCGCTGGAGCTCAGCCGCGCCGGCTACAAGGTCCAGGTGCTCGAGTATAATGATCGCATCGGCGGGCGCTGCTGGACGCTGAAGGGCGGCGACGTCTACACCGAGCTTGGCGGCGCTACGCAGAAGTGCACCTTCGCCTCCGGCAACTACATCAACCCCGGCCCATGGCGTATTCCCTGGCAACATCGCGGGATCATGCATTATTGTCAGCAACTGGGAGTTGCGCTGGAGCCGTTCCAGCAGCTCAACTACAACGCCTATCTCCATTCGACCAAAGCGTTCGGCGGCAAGCCGCAACGTTACAGTACGATCCAGGCTGATTTTTACGGGCATGTCGGTGAACTGCTCGCCAAGTCGGTGAAGAAGAGCGCGCTCACGGACGAGGTCAGCGCCGAGGATAGCGCCATCCTGCTGGAGGCGCTTAAGAGCTGGGGCGCGCTCGATTCTAACTATCGCTACGTGAAGGGGCCGGAATCCTCGGGACGGCGCGGGTGGAAGAAGAATCCGGGTGGCGGGCTGACGGCCGAACCGATCCCGTCCGATCCGCTCGATCTGTCCACGGTGCTCAAGTCTGGCCTGTGGCGCGGCATCGGCCAGCATCTCACCAACGACCACCAATATGCGATCTTTCAGCCCGTGGGCGGAATGGAGCAGGTTGCCAAGGGCTTTGAGCGCGCCGTCGGTCATCTGGTGCGGCTCAACAGCAAGGTGAAGGCGATCCGCCAGTCCGAAACCGGTGTGACCGTCGATTATGTCGATACGGTCAAGGGCGACAAGCTGACCGCCAGGGCCGACTGGTGTATCTGCACGATCCCGCTGTCCATCCTCAGCCAGATCGAGATGAATGTCGGCCCGGATCTGAATGCGGCGATCCATGCGGTACCCTATCTGCCTGGCCTCAAGACCGGCATCGAGTTCAAGCGGCGGTTTTGGGAGCAGGACGAGCAGATCTACGGAGGCATCACCACGACCGACCTTCCGATCGGGCAGATCAGCTATCCCAGCTATAATTACGGCTCCAAGGGGCCGGGCACGCTGCTCGCCGCCTATGCCTATGGCGCCTATGCTTATGAATATACGAGCCTGCCGCCCGAGGAACGTGTCCGCCGCACGCTGGAATGGGGGGCGCAGATCCACCCGCAATATCGCGAGGAGTATGTCAGCGGCGTGTCGGTCGGCTGGCACCGCGTGCCGTGGACCCAGGGCTGCTTCGGCATCTGGACCGAGGAGAGCCGGGCTCAACACTACAAGAATCTGTGTCAGCTCGACGGGCGCATCGTCCTCGCCGGCGAACATGCCTCTTATGTCGGCGGCTGGCAGGAGGGGGGCATAACCTCCGCGCTCGACGCGATCGGGCGGCTGCATCAGCGCGTTCAGACAGCGTGAAGGGACAGAGCATGAGCAAGAGAGTTTCCGCTTTTTTTCTCACTGGCCTGGCGCTCGCTGCGGGCGGAACCGTCGCGGCGGTCGCGCAGGGCAACGCCGCCGGTGATGCCGACGGCGCCTTCGTGACCGGCGCGAAGTTCAGCGAACCGACCGGAGAAGCAATGTACCGAAGGGTCTGTGCCGGTTGCCACATGTCGAAGGGCGAGGGGGTGTCGACCGGCGCGGGCTTCTATCCGGCGCTCGCGGCCAACCCGAAGCTCGAGGCGGGAGGCTATCCTGTCTACATCCTGCTCAATGGCATGAACGGCATGCCGCCGGTCGGTCGGATGATGACCGACCAGCAGGTGGCCGAAGTGGTCAACTATGTCAGGACCCATTTCGGCAACAGCTACGCGGACAGGGTGACCGCCGAGGAGGTGAAGGCGCTTCGCTAAGGACATCTGGCGAATGACCTCACCTGACATTGATCATAGTTTTGTAAAACGACTGTTAGATTAAATCTCACTGCGATAACCGGTGAGGAGAGAGTCGTGTCTGTTGCAGTGAACTGGGATCGTGAATCAGACGTCGTCGTCCTCGGTTCGGGTGGGGCGGCGATGACCGCCGCGATCACGGCACATGATTTCGGAGCGAAGGAGGTCGTGATCCTCGAACGCTCGGGCATGGTGGGCGGCACGACCGCCATGTCGGGCGGCATGCTGTGGATCCCTAACAATCATCACCAGCAGGCTGCCGGTATCGACGACAATGACGAGGACATCGTCACCTATCTGGACTCGCTGGCGCCGGGCGCACTCGATCCGGAGACGCTCTGGGCGTTCATGCAGAACGGCCCCGAAATGCTGCGCTATTTCGAGGATAAGACGCCGGTACGGCTCCATGCCTTCGCCGATTTTCCGGACTATCAGCCCTACGCGCCAGGCGCGAAGCCCGATGGCGGGCGGTCGCTCGACAACGCTGCTTTCTCCTTCGCGCGGCTGGGCAAATGGGCTTCGCGCGTTAACCCGAGCAAGATGGCCTATCCGTTGCGCGGCAGCCTGATGGAGGCGACGCGCGGGACTCTGGACGAACAGACCCTCGCAGAGCGTGAGGCCGGCGACTATCGCGGGCTCGGACAGGCGCTGGCGGGCTCGCTGTTCCTCGCGGTGATCGAGCGGAACATTCCCGTGGAGTTCGAAACGCGCGCCCGCCGCCTGATCAAGGATGGCGACCGGGTCGTCGGCGTGATCGCCGAGGACGCAAGCGGCCGGGCCGTCCATGTCCGGGCGCGGCGGGGCGTGGTCATCGCCACCGGCGGTTTCGAGTGGAACGAGACGCTGGTGAAGAGCTTCCTGCGCGGTCCGCTGACGGGGCCGGTGAGCGTGCCTGAAAATGAAGGCGATGGCTTGCTCATGGCGATCGAGGCGGGCGCGCAGATCGCCAATATGCAGAACGCCTACTGGATGCAGAGCACATTGGAGTTCAAGCCGCAGCATCGCTCGGCCAAGCCCAATTATCTTCTCGGCTCCGACGAGCGCGCGCGGCCGGGCGCCATTCTGGTGAACCGCAAAGGGCAGCGCTTCGTCAACGAGGCGGCCAACTACAATGCCCTCGGAAAGTCGCTGCACGCCTTCGATGGCGGGACGCATGGCTATGCGAACCTGCCCTACTGGTTGATCATCGATCAGCGCTACAAAGACAAATATCCTCTGTTCAACGCGGCGCCCGGCGCCCCCGCGCCCGCCTTCGCGATGAAGGCCGACACGCTGGAGGAGTTGGCCCAGATCGCCGGCATCGACGGCGATGGACTCCGCGCGCAGGTCGATCGCTTCAACGCGATGGTCCGCAACGGCCATGACGACGAGTTCAACCGCGGGGACAATAGCTACGACAATTTCTACATGTGGGGCGACATGGATTTCGAGCCGCCCTTCCGGACGCTGGGCATCATCGACCGGCCGCCTTTCTATGCGGTAAAGATGGAGGCTGGGGCGCTGGGAACGGCGGGCGGGCCGAAGACCAATGCCGATGCGCAGGTGGTCGACTGGCAGGGCAATGCCATCCCCGGCCTCTATGCCGCGGGCAATGCGATGGCGGCGGTCTTGGGCGACGTCTATGGCGGTGCGGGCGGTACGCTCGGCCCGGGCATGACCTTTGGATATATCGCGGGCAAACATCTGGGAGCGCATCTGCCGAACCATATATAGGCAAATGCGCGTGCAGGCCGCTCCTCGACGTCTCCGCCCTTATGCATGGCCTCGGTCTGCTATTTACATCGTTGAATATCTCGTGACACTGTGTCCCCTGCAGCGACTATCTGGCCTCGCGCCAGCGCGGTCCAGGGAGTATCGGGGTGATTGGCGAAGGATCGGGGCAGGAGCGGCCCGCGCGCGACATCGTTGCCTTTCACGATCATGGGTCGCCGACGTCCGAACTGGCGCGCGTGGTGCTCGATGCGCTCGGCCGGGAGCCCAAGAGCCTTGCGGGGCTGGCGCTGATCGACCGTCGATCGGCTGCTTTGCGCCAGCTCTGCGGTCTGCCCGAATATTATCTGCAGCGGAGCGAGCTCGAAATTCTGCGCAGCCATGGCAGCGCGATAAGCGCGGCGGTCGGGCCGGCCGCGCAGCTGATCGGGGTCGGTGGCGGATGCCTGGATCAGATCCGCTTGCTGATATCGGCGCTGGTCCAGCCCTGGGCCTACGTCCCGGTCGATGACGAGCGCGAAGGCCTGCTCGCCGATGCCCGTTCGGTCCAGCAGCAATGGCCGCGCCTGTGGGTAGAGGCGGTCCGGGCGGATCTACACGCGACCATGACGTTGCCGCCCAATGCGGGCGGCGGGCGCAGGATCGCGTTTATGCCCGGAAACGTCATCGGCAATTTCGACCCGGCCACCGCCATTGGCCTGCTCGCCCAGTTGGCCGCCGCCTTGGGGGCGGGTGGTCTGATCCTGGTAACGGTCGATCTTCGCAAGAGCCCGCTGATCGTATCTTCCGCTTATGACGACCCGCATGGCTATAACCGCGCTCTTATCCTCGGCGTGCTGGAGCGACTCAATCGCGAGATCGGTGCCAATTTCGATGGACGCCTGTTCGAGCATCGGGTGCGCTATGATGCGGATCGCGGCTGCATCTTTGCCGATCTGGTGAGCCTCGGCCCTCAAGACGTCGGTATCGGTGACACCTTGTTTCGCTTCGCCCAGGGCGAGATATTGCACGTCGAGCGGAGCTGGAAATATGATCCCGACGATTTCCGCGCGCTGGCGCGGGGCGCCGGTCTGCGGCCGATCGCCGTCTGGCAGGATGCGCATGGCTATGTCGGTACCTTCCTGCTCGAAGTCGCGCCGTCCGACTGAGGCATGGGATTCGCGCTAAACGCGCGCTAAGAACGGGCCATGGCCGGCCCCTGTTTCACGCTCGAATTGTCCCATCCCATGCCGCTGGCAGGCGTCGATGAGGCAGGCCGGGGGCCTCTGGCGGGGCCGGTGGTCGCAGCCGCGGTCGTCCTCGATCGCGAGCGGGTGCCGGCCGGGATTGACGACTCCAAGAAATTGAAGGCTGGCGCGCGTGCCGCCTTGTGCCTCGAACTGCGGAAGGTTGCGCAGGTCGGCGTGGGTGTCGCAACCGTGGAAGAGATCGACAGTCTGAACATCCTCTGGGCCTCGATGCTGGCGATGGAACGCGCGGTAGCCGCTCTGGGCATCGATCCTGCCATGGTGCTGGTCGACGGCAATCGCTGCCCGAAATGGACGCGGCCGTCGCTTGCGGTGGTCGGGGGCGACGCCCGCTGCCTGTCGATTGCGGCAGCGTCGATCATCGCCAAGGAAGAGCGTGATCGGATGATGGTCGAGCTTGATCGGGCGCATCCCGGCTATGACTGGGCAAGCAACAAGGGCTATGGCACGCCCGCGCATATGGCTGCGATTAGCCGCATGGGGCCAACGCCGCACCACCGGCGCAGCTTCGCGCCGATCGCTCAATATTCGATGTTCCAGGTCGAAAGCGCCGCCTGACGCTCACGTCCCGCCGACAAAGTCGAGACAGCCGCGCCTGAAGCCCCAGCTGTCGACCGGGCATTGATCGGGGTAACGAACCGACGCGAGGACCGCCCAGCGATAGCCACGGTCGCGTTCGGAGCATTCTGCGCAATCGGAGTTGTCAAACCCGGGATCTGCCGACCCTGAATGGATGGTGGACGCCTCGGCGCGGGCGAACAACGATACGCCTTCTGCCGGACCGTAGCTGCGTTGCGTCAAACCGTCGACGGTCGCGACGCCGGCGAGCGTGCCGCCGAGCACCGCCGCGAAGGCAGTCACTGCAAGAGCCGGAGGAGATCGCCAGGATGACCACAGCATGTACGGTAAACTGCGATATGGGGCAGCCGTTCTGAAAAAAATCGACGAATGGTGGCGGGGTGAGTCCTGCGGGCCACACCACAAGGGATTGAGTCCCCCTCCGCAGTTCGGACTCAATATGAAGTGACGGACTCCTTTCGTTCCTCTCGCTCGAGTCGAATCTACGATTCGGGCGCCAAACTATTGTTCTTGACCGAAGAGTCCTGATGAATCACCGTGCGCGGTGACAGATCAAGGGGGTCAATTTCGATGGGTGTTCTCGAGAAAATTCCGGCCACGCGCCGAGCGCGCCGCGTCGTCGAGGCCCCGGCGCGCCTGCCGCTCAACGAGATTTTGAAAGGCGACTGCATCGAGACGATGCGTGCGCTACCCGATCGCTGCGTCGACATGATCTTCGCCGATCCGCCCTATAATCTCCAACTGGGCGGCGACCTGCACCGGCCGGACGGCAGCCAGGTCGACGCGGTCAACGACGACTGGGACAAGTTCGATACCTTCGCGACCTATGACCGCTTCACCCGTGAGTGGCTGCGCGAGGCGCATCGCATCCTGAAGGACGACGGCACGATCTGGGTGATCGGCAGCTATCACAACATCTTCCGTGTAGGCACCGCGCTGCAGGACCAGGGCTTCTGGATCCTCAACGACATCATCTGGCGCAAGGCCAATCCGATGCCCAATTTCAAGGGCACCCGCTTCACCAATGCGCATGAGACGCTGATCTGGTGTTCGAAGGCGGAGAAGGCGAAGTACACCTTCAACTACCGCACGATGAAGGCGCTCAACGACGACATCCAGATGCGGTCGGACTGGACGCTGCCGATCTGCTCGGGCGGCGAGCGGCTGAAGGGCGACGACGGGGCCAAGGCGCACCCCACGCAGAAGCCGGAATCGCTGCTCTATCGCGTCATGCTCGCCTGCACCGAGCCCGGCGATCTGGTGCTCGATCCCTTCTTCGGCACCGGCACGACCGGCGCCGTCGCGCGCCGCCTCGGCCGCCGCTGGATCGGCGTCGAGCGCGAGGACAAGTACATCAAGGTCGCCAACCAGCGGATCGCGGCGACGCTGCCGCTCGATGAAAGCGCCATGCTGTCGATCCCGGAAAAGAAGGCGGCCCCGCGCGTCGCATTCGGTTTGCTGGTCGAAAGCGGCCTGATCCCGCCCGGTTCGGTTCTGAGCGATTCCCGCCGCCGCTGGACGGCGCAGGTCCGCGCCGATGGCGTGCTCGCCAGCAGCTGCGGCGCCAGTGGCTCGATCCACCGCCTGGGCGCACAGCTGCAGAACGCGCCGTCGTGCAACGGCTGGAGCTTCTGGCATATCGAGACCCCCGAAGGCCTGCAGCCCATCGACAGCTTGCGGCAGAAGCACCTCGCCCAGCTTGGCGATTGAGGTCGGGCGGCGGGCTGATCGGTCCATTATGAACCGGTCATCGGTGGATTTATCCCGGGTCCTTTTGCAAGCTCCTTAGGGGTTCGCGAGGGGGGAAATCGGTACATGATCCGGTGCATCGTAGCAGCCTTGGCCCTGCTGGCGTCGGCGCCAGCAACGGCGGCGTGGCAGGAGGTGCGGACCCCTCATTTCCGCATCTACGGTGAGGGTGGCACCAAGGCGCTACGGACCTTCGCAGTCAATCTCGAACGCTTCGACACGGCGATCAGGACGCTGTTCGGGCTGGACGTCCGCGAGGGCGACGACCCCAATCCCCTGACAGTGTTTCAGGTGGAGAATATCGCCACGTTGAAGACGCTGTGCGAGGCCGGCCGTGACCGGCGCAAGGACTGCGCGCTGACTGCCGGTTTCTATCAGGGGAGGATTTCGGGCTCGGTTGCCTTCGTGCCGCGCGGGCTTGGCCCGGGTGCCTCTTCGCTGGACGCGCAGGTCGTCCTTTTTCATGAATATGCCCACCACCTCATGCTGGCGCATGCGCATGTTGCCTATCCGGCCTGGTATGTCGAAGGATTTGCCGAATTCGTCTCCAATGCCAATCTGTCGCAGGACGGGGAGGTCAGGGTTGGCTATCCGGCACAGAGCCGAAGCTGGTCGCTCTATGGCGACTACAAGATCCCGCTGAGCACCATGCTCACCTCGTCGGTGCGCGCCATTGGCGTGCGAGAACGACCCAGCTTCTATGCCAGGTCCTGGCTCCTGACCCATTTTCTGAGCGTCATGCCCGGCCGTGAGACCCAGCTTTTCGATTATCTGCAAGCGCTGAACAACGGCAAGGATCCCATCGCGGCGGCGGATCAGATGTTCGGAGACCTGAAGACGCTCGAAAGCGATCTCGATCTTTATCTGCGCCGCAATCGCTTCGCCTATCTGCCGGTCAAGGTGGCGCCTCTAGACCCGGCCTCCGTTCGTATTCGGGTGCTGCCGCCGGGTGAAGCGGCGCTGATTCCGGTGAAGATGCGGTCGCAGCGCGGGGTGCTTTCCTCCGATATGGAAGCTCTGGCGCGTGATGCGCGGGAACGGGCCGCCCCCTGGCCCAACGACGCTGGCGCTCAGACTGCGCTGGCGGAGGCCGAACTCTACGCCGGTAATGTCGCCGCTGCCGAGGCTGCCGCCGAGCGAGCGCTGGCCACTGCTGCCGATGCCGGCGATGCGATGGTCTTCAAGGCGCTCGCGATAATGCAGCGGGCCCGTGACGCGGACGATGGCGGCGAGGTATTGTGGCGCGACGCGCGCGACTGGCTGCTGCGCGCGAACCGGCTATCGCCCGATGCCGCCATGCCGTTGATGCTCTTCTATAAAAGCTTCATCGATCAGGGCAGGACGCCGACCACCAATGCCGTCGCCGCGCTCAAGCGCAGTGTCGAACTGGTTCCGCAGGACGGATCGGTGCGGATGATGCTCGCCAGCCAGTATCTGCGCGACCGCAACCCTCGTGCAGCACGAAAAGCCCTCATGCCGCTGGCCTTCGATCCGCATGCCGAGCCCGACAGCCCGGCGCGCCGGCTGATCGAGCGGATCGACCAGGAGATCGCAGCCACCGAACAATCCTCCGCCGCTTCCCCTCGATGATGCTGGTCAGCGGCATCTCCCGGCGATAGCGAGGGGCATGATCACCGATCCGATCTCCCGCTATGCGCGTCTCTATTTCCAGCCCGAGGGCTTCATTGCTTCGCCTTTCGGACATGATGGCAAGGTAGCCCGTCTCGCCGGAGGGCTGCTCTGGTTCACCGGTTACGATGTGCTGATTGTCGATGGCGGTCGCAGGACGGGCTCCATCTGGGTGCCGTTGACCGGGTTGGAGGCTTTCCTCGCAAGCCTGACCGAGGACCAGGCGCGCGCGGCGCGCGAGACCATCGCCCGCATAGTGGCGCCGCGGTCGCCTCTCACCTTCGGAAGCCGGCGCCTGATGCTCGATCAGCCGCAGGTGATGCTGATCCTCAACATGACCCCCGACAGCTTCTCCGATGGCGGGCGGCATCTGCGCGACCCGCAAGCCGCTGCGGCCTCGGCCGCGTCCATGATCGCGGCTGGGGCGGCCATCGTGGACGTGGGCGGAGAGTCGACCCGCCCCGGTGCCGACACGGTGGCGCTGCGTGAGGAGATCGCGCGCGTCGAGCCGGTCGTCCGTGCGCTGGCAGCGCAGGGCATCCCGGTCTCGATCGATACCCGCAAGGCGGGCGTGATGGAGGCGGCGCTCAACGCCGGGGCAGCGATCGTCAACGACGTCTCGGCGCTCTGCCATGATCCGGCTTCGGCCGCGCTGCTCGCCGGCCGCGATTGTCCTGTCATCCTGATGCACCATCAGGGCGACCCCGCGACGATGCAGCAGAGCCCGCATTATGAGGACGCATTGATCGAGGTCTATGACTGGCTGGCCGAGCGCATCGCCTTTGCCGAGGCGGCGGGCATCGCGCGGTCGCGGATCATCGTCGATCCGGGCATCGGCTTCGGCAAGACGTTGCGCCACAACCTGCAACTGCTCAACGGCCTTGCGCTGTTCCACGGCCTCGGCTGCCCGATCCTGCTCGGGGCGAGCCGCAAGCGGATCATCGGCGCGCTGTCCAACGAGGCGCCGACCGACGAGCGACTCGGCGGATCGATCGCGCTGGCGCTACATGGCGCACAGGCCGGCGTTCAGCTGCTGCGCGTGCATGACGTGCCAGAGACGGTTCAGGCGATCCGCATCTGGCGGGGCTTGCGCGACGAGACGCTGACTCCCCGCCTCTGAGCGGATCAGGCGTCGATCACCTCTTCGTCGACGCTGGCGGCGTTCGCCTGGATGAAGGCGAAGCGGTGTTCCGGGTTCTTGCCCATCAGCCGGTCGACGAGGTCGCGGATTCCGGCCCGTTCCTCATATTCCTGGGGCAGGGTGACGCGGAGCAGAGTGCGGGTCTTCGGGTCCATCGTCGTTTCGCGCAGCTGCTGGGGGTTCATTTCGCCCAGACCTTTGAAGCGCGAGACTTCGACCTTCTTGCCCTTGAACTCCTTCGCCTCGATCTCGCGGCGATGCTCGTCGTCGCGGGCATAGACGCTCTTCGCGCCCGCGGTCAGGCGATAGAGCGGCGGCTGGGCGAGGTACAGATGCCCCGCACGCACGAGGTCGGGCATCTCCTGGAAAAAATAGGTCATCAACAGGGTCGCGATATGGGCACCGTCGACGTCGGCGTCGGTCATGATCACGACGCGTTCGTAACGCAGCAGATCGACATTGCACCGCTCGCGCGTGCCGCAGCCGAGCGCCTGGCCGAGATCGGCAATCTCCTGATTGGCGCCGATCTTGGCGCTGTTCGCCGAAGCCACGTTCAGGATCTTGCCGCGGATCGGCAGGATCGCCTGAGTCTTGCGGTCGCGCGCCTGCTTGGCCGAGCCGCCGGCGCTGTCGCCCTCGACGATGAAGATTTCGGTCCCCTCGGGCGCGTCGTTGGCGCAGTCGGTGAGCTTGCCCGGCAGGCGCAGCTTGCGGCCGGCGGTCGCGGTCTTGCGCTTGACCTCGCGCTCGGCCTTTCGGCGCAGGCGGTCGTCCATCCGGTCGAGGACGAAGGCGAGCAGCGCCTTGCCGCGCTCCATATTGTCGGCGAGAAAATGGTCGAAATGGTCGCGCACGGCATTTTCGACGAGGCGCGCGGCATCGGGCGAGGTCAACCGGTCCTTCGTCTGGCTCTGGAATTGCGGATCGCGGATGAACACCGACAGCATCTGTTCGGAGCCGGTGACGATGTCGTCGGCGGTGACGTCCTTCGCCTTCTTGTTGCCGACGAGCTCGGCAAAGGCGCGGATGCCCTTCACCAGCGCGGCGCGCAGGCCGTTCTCATGGGTGCCGCCATCGGGCGTCGGGATGGTGTTGCAATAATAGCTGTACGAGCCTTCGGACCAGAGCGGCCAGGCGACTGCCCATTCGACCGATCCCTGATTGTCGGGGAAGCTCTGCTTGCCGGCGAAGAATTGCGCTGTGGCGCATTCGCGGCCGCCGATCTGCTCGCGCAGATGGTCCGACAGGCCGCCGGGAAACTGGAAGACGGCCTCGGACGGCGTGTCGTCGCCGATCAGCGAGGGATCGCATTTCCAGCGTATCTCGACGCCCGCAAACAGATAGGCCTTCGACCGCGCCAGCCGCATCAGTCGCGCCGGGCGGAAGTGCGCGCTAGCGCCGAAGATTTCGGGATCGGGGGTAAAGCTCACGCTGGTGCCGCGCCGGTTGGGGGCAGCGCCGAGCTTTTCGATCGGGCCGAGCGTCTCGCCGCGCGAGAAGCGCTGGCGGTACAGTTCCTTGTTGCGGGCCACCTCGACCACCGTGTCGGTCGACAGCGCGTTGACCACCGACACGCCCACGCCGTGCAGGCCGCCGCTGGTGGCATAGGCCTTGTCGCTGAACTTGCCGCCCGAGTGGAGCGTCGAGAGGATCACCTCGAGCGCCGATTTGCCCGGAAATTTCGGGTGCGGGTCGACCGGGATGCCGCGGCCATTATCGGTGATGGTCAGCCGGTTGCCGGGCTGGAGCGAAACTTCGATCCGGCTCGCATGGCCCGCAACCGCCTCGTCCATCGCATTGTCGAGCACTTCGGCGGCGAGGTGATGATAGGCGCGCTCGTCGGTGCCGCCGATATACATGCCGGGGCGGCGGCGGACGGGTTCGAGGCCTTCGAGGACCTCGATCGCCGAAGCGTCGTAATTGCCGGAACTGGTCGAGGGCGCCGAAGCGAAAAGGTCATCTGACATCGCCGTCGACTATAGGGCGGACGAGGGCGGGAAGGGAAGGGGCGTGACGGCGCCGATTGCCCGTAATCAGCTTAGCCGCAGCTGATCCTGACGATGATGTCGGATGCGTCCAACTCGACGTTCAGACGATCGGGGCGATAGTCCATCGTCACGGCCTGGCCGGGGCGGACGACCCGCATCGCCCTGGCGCCCGACACGGCGCGTGCCTCTTCTGCGAGCGACGCCGGCTTGCCGACAAAGGACTGGGCGGCATCGGCACTGCAGGCGCCTGCTTCAGCCAGCGGAGAGGAAGGCGATTTCGTCGTGGCGCATGCGGCGAGCCCGGCCGACAGGGCCAGCGTCAGCGCCGCATGCACCATGCGCATGGGATCAGCGGACCCGGGGGCCGCCGAAAGGCAGCGGCGGCGGCGGACGGCGGTCGCGACGCGGCAGCTGCGCCTGATAGGCGACCGAGCAATGGTCGAGGCAATAGGGGAACCCCGGGTTGATCGGCTCACCGCAGAAATGAAAGTCGGGCTCGCCCGGATGGCCGATCGGCCATTTGCAGACACGATCGTTGAGCTCGAGCAGGCTCGTCTTGCCGGCGATCTCGGCCGAGGGCTTGGCCGGCACGAGGCGGCGCGGCGGCGCAGGCGGGATCGGGGCGCTCTGTTCACCGGGGGCCTGGCGCTGAAAGCCGCCGGGGCCGATCGAGCGGACGAGCGGCATCGGGGCAGAAGTCGGCGCTGCAGCGGCCGGGGCTGCAGGTGCGGCAGCCACAGGGGCCGGTGCGGGGGCGGGCTTGGGCGCGGGCGCAGGCTCCGCGACGGGTGCCGCCGCCACGGGCGCCGGCTTGGGCGCGGGTGCCGGCTTTTCGGCGGCGGGCGCGGCAGCGGCCTTCTCGGACGCAGCGGCGGAGTCGCCGCCGCCCTTCACGGGAGAAGGACGCGCTTCGAGGCCCAGTCGGTGCGCCTTGCCGATAACTGCGTTGCGGCTGACGCCACCAAGCTCCTCGGCGATCTGGCTGGCGGTCATTCCCTGACCCCAGAGCCGCTTGAGTTGATCGATCCGTTCTTCCGTCCAGGACATGCTTCTACCTCGTCTGCCCCGCTGCCGGACGTCTCCGGCTCTTGCGGGCGGGGCGGGGAGCCGATAGGCGAATTGCCCATGAGCGACCAGCCCAAAAACATCATGATGCCGCCGCCCGGTGAGCCGGTTATCCCGTTCGTCAACTGGGGGGGGATGCTTGCCCTCTATGTGAAGGAGGTGAAGCGTTTCTTCAAGGTCCAGCTTCAGACAATCTGGGCACCGGCCTTCACCACGCTTCTCTACCTGCTGATCTTCACGCTCGCGCTGGGCGGCAAGGACCGGATGGTGATGGGCTATCCCTTCGCCACCTTCGTGGCGCCGGGCCTGATCGTGATGGGGATGATGAATGCCGCCTTCGCCAATTCGAGCTTCTCGCTGCTTGTCGGCAAGATGCAGGGCACAATCATCGACTATCTGATGCCGCCGCTGTCGACGGCGGAAATGCTCGCCGCGCTGATCGGCGCTTCGGTCACCCGCGCGATCCTCGTCGGTCTGGCGCTTTGGGTCGCGATGGCCTTCTGGCCGGGGGTGGACGTGATGCCGCGCCATTTGCCAGCGGTGATCTGGTTCGGGCTGATGGGGGCGATCCTGCTCAGTCTGGTCGGTGTTCTCACCTCGATCTGGGCTGACAAGTTCGATCATGCTGCCGCCGTCCAGAATTTCGTCGTCGGGCCGCTGTCACTGCTGTCGGGCACCTTCTATTCGGTCGAGGTGCTGCACCCGACCTTCCAGGCGATCAGCCACGCCAACCCGTTTTTCTACATCATCTCCGGATTTCGCTATGGCTTCCTCGAGCGCTCGGACTCGCCGGTGCTCGTCGGGGCGGTGTCGCTGCTGCTGCTGAACATCCTGCTCGGCTGGCTCAACTATGTGGCGCTCGATCGCGGCTGGAAGATCAAGAGCTGATCGGCGCGGCGCACGGGGCGCGGGCATGAAAATGGGCCGCCCCTGATACGCCGGGACGGCCCTGTACTCAGGCTTGCGCCTGTAAGCTGGAATTACTTGTAGCGGCGACGGCCGTTCTTATCGATGTAGTACTTCCGGCCATAGCTATCGCGATAATAGCGGCGCTCCTTGTTGAGCGTGTTGAGGAGCGCACCGCCGGCGCCACCGATCAGCGCACCTTCGCCGACCGACAGGCCCGGGATTACCGCGCCGGCGACCACGCCGCCGGCAGCGCCGATACCGGCACCGCGAAGGATATGTTCGGCGCTCTGTGCGAAAGCGGGAGCGCCGGCACCGGCGACCGACAGGGCGGTGGCCGCAGCAATGATCTTGACCATCTTCATGACTAGGTCCCTTCCTCGAAAACTCGTGTCGGAAAAACGCGGCTCCCGTTTGCGGGTTCCCTCTAATTCCGATGCGACTTTTCTAGGAAAAGGTGACTGAACGCGGTGTGAAGCCGCCGTTCATCTTAGGGACAATCTTGCGCATCTTAACCGCGGGTAAAGATGCTCCGCTATTTCATGCCGCATTGTCCGAGCCGTCGACCGCAGCGGGGCGCCTCGCAAATGCTTCAGGCCCAGCCTTCGAACACCTGGTCGCGCGGGCGATGACCGTCGGCCCAGTGGCGGATATTGGCGATCACGCGCTCGCCCGTCTCCATCCGTCCCTCATAGGTGGCGGATCCCATGTGGGGCAGCAGGACGACATTGTCGAGTGCGAGCAGCCGGGGATCGACCGCCGGCTCGTGCGTGAATACGTCCAGGCCCGCGCCCGCAATCTCGCCCCGCTCCAGCCGATCGACCAGCGCCGCCTCGTCGACGATCGATCCGCGCGCGGTGTTGATCAGGTAGACGTGCCGCCCGAGCAGCCCGATCCGCCGCGCGTCGATCAGATTTTCGGTCTCGGGCGTGTGCGGGCAGTGGATCGAGACGATGTCGCTGTCCTGCAGCAGCCGGTCGAGATCGGGCTCGTAGCGCGCATCCAGCTCCTGCTCGACCGCCTCGGGCAGGCGATGCCGGTTATGATAGACGATCGACAGGTCGAAGGCGCGGGCGCGGCGCGCCACCGCGCGGCCGATCCGGCCCATGCCGATAATGCCCAGCGTCTTGCCGTCGATCCGGTGGCCCAGCATCGCGGCGGGGCTCCACCCGGTCCAGTTGCCCGAACGGACCAGCTTCTCGCCCTCGGCCAGCCGGCGCGGCACCGACAGGATCAGCGCCATCGTCATGTCGGCGGTGTCGGCGGTCAGCACGCCCGGCGTGTTGGTGACGATCACCCGCGCCGCGCGCGCCGCCTTCAGGTCGATATGGTCGACGCCATTGCCGAAATTGGCGATCAGGCCCAGCCGGCCCTTGCCCGCCGCGATCACCTCCGCATCGATGGCGTCGGTGATCGTCGGCACCAGCACGTCGCAGCGCGCAGCGGCGGCGGCCAGTTCGGCCTGCGTCATCGGGCGGTCGCTCTCGTTCAGCTCGACGTCGAACAGTTCGCGCATCCGCGCCTCGACCTGCGCGGGCAGGCGCCGGGTGACGATCAGCTTGGGATTGTGAGGACGGTCCGCCATGCTCCCGTCGCTAGTCCCGCAGGATGGCGAGCGCAAGCGCGTCACGGCGCTTGAACCCTGTCGGCGGGGCTATACTAAGGGCGCTCGGACAAAAGGGGGAACAGGTGAAAAGGCTGCACTGGTTGTTGCTGGCGGGTATGGTCGTCGCGGGCGGCGCGGAGGCGCAGGAGCGCAAGACGCCCTATTGGGCCTCGATTGCCACCGGCAACGCGCTGCTGCGCACGGGGCCGGAGCGCACCTATCCCGCCACCTGGCGCTATCGCCGCCGCGACCTGCCGGTGCAGGTGATCAAGGTCTATGGCAATTGGCGCCGGATCAAGGAGCAGGACGGCACCGAAGGCTGGATGCTGGCGACGCTGCTGAGCGCCAAGCGCACCGCGATCGTCACCGGCGACAGCCCGGCCGAGATGCACGCCGACCCCGACGCCGGCGCGCGCATCGCCTGGCGTGCCGAGCCGGGCGTGGTGGGGCAGATCAGCCAGTGCGAGGACGGCTGGTGCCTGTTCGACGTCGCCGGCAAGAAGGGCTATATCCAGACCGACCATATCTGGGGCGTCGACCCGGGCGAGGAGGTCGAGTGAATCTCGGCCCGCGCCTCGAAACCCCGCGCCTGATCCTGCGGCCCCACCGCCTCGACGATTATGAGGCCTGCTGTTTCCTGACGAGCGACCCGGCGGCGGTGCGGATGATCTTCCAGAACCCGCTGACGCCCGAGGAAAGCTGGCACCGCATGCTGCGCTTCGTCGGCCACTGGGCGCTGCTCGGCTATGGCCTGCTGCTGGTCGAGGAGAAGAGCACGGGCCAGGTGGTGGGCGAGGTCGGCATCGCCGACTTCCACCGCGGCTTGGGCCCCGATTTCGATCCCTTCCCCGAAATGGCCTGGATGATGGCGAGCGACGTCCACGGCCGCGGCTACGCCACCGAAGCCGCCACCGCGATGCTCCGCTGGATGGAAACCGCCTTCGCACCCGAGCGGGTGGTGTGCATCATCGACCCGCATAACGCCGCGTCGCTGCGCGTGGCCGAGAAGCTGGGTTTCCATGCGTTCGGCAATACGGAGTATAAGGGGAAGGCAGTGCTGAAGCTGCGGCGCGTGGTGAGTTTGGGGTGACGCTCGCGTAATGAATTCGCTTGTTCTGCACACAGATAGCGGTTGGGGCCGATCTCAGGGCTGTGACGCATGAGCAATGTCCTGCCCATCAAGCTACCGCAGTATCTTGTTCGGCTGCACATGACCTATGCGAAGCGCGGTGAAAATGACCTGCGTGACGTTATTGCCGCCTCTCGCTACTATGTGCGTGAGGATGCAGCCTACGACAATTGGAATGGCGGCATGTACGGCCACGATGTGGTATTATTTCTGCCTCTGCACGAATTGGCCAAGATAGACGTCGAGCAGCAGCAGGCGATAGCATCCGGCATGAGGGATCTTCTTCAGAAGATGGGCGAGGCGATCGAGGGCGAGTATTTTAACAATGTGTCGTTCGAACTCGTGGATGAGAACGATGTTGAGTGCCAGAAGGCGGTGCCGTTCTCGCAGACGCCCCCTGTCAACCCCGATACGCTGTCATTCTGGAAGCCGGGGCTGGCCCGCGTGTTTGTAAGCCACCGTGATGCGCACAAGGCAGAGGCGAGGCTGTTGAGCGAGGCGCTGGAGGTCTACGGCATCTCCTGCTTTGTCGCGCACGACACGATTCAACCTATGAGCGAGTGGCGGACCGAGATCATGAAGGGCCTCCAAACGATGGAGGTAATGCTGATTTTCCTCACCGATGATTTCGCGGATAGCATTTGGTGTCATCAAGAGGTTGGCTTCGCGCTGGGCAGGGCGGTGCCGATCATCTCGCTCAAGCTAGGGCATATCGACCCGCCCGGTTTTATCTCGCACGTTCAGGCGCATCGGGGCAAAATCGAAAACCTGTCCAGAGCAGCGGCCGATCTTTTTCCGCTTATCGGTAACGCGCTGAGCCGGCAGGAGCGTTTACAAGACGTTCTAATTGGAGCCTTTGTTGCCGCGCAGAGCTGGATCGATGCACGAGATTGCTTCGACCGCATGGCGGAGCAAGTTTCTAAGCTAAACAGTACTCAGCTGGATAAAATCATCGCTGCCTTCAAAGCCAATAGTCAACTACATAGCTCTATTTATCTAAGCAACAAAAATCGCCGCCTACTTTCTTTTTTGAAAAAAACGACAGGGAGAGATTTTATAATTGATGGAAAAACTATTAAAGAGATTGGGCGAGAAGATCATTTAGAATTCTGATGATTTAAGTGTCTATCATTTTTGTTTTCAGTTTAAGAATTTAATTTTACTGCCGGAAGATGAGTGCCGCGTAGCTGGAAACGGTCCAAAAAATAGTTCATTGCCACCGTACGACACGGTCAAAGTATGAATGAGGCCCTTGTATTAGCAAGGGCTTCGGCAATCCACGCTGGTGGGAGGCATATGGCGAAGCTCAAGAAGTCGATCTATTTTGAAACCGCCTTTAATCTCTACTCTGTCAACGAAACGTTGGGCGAGGGCGGCGCTGGCCGAGTGTATGGCGGTTCAGATTCTAACGGGGCGCGGGTCGCCATAAAGGTGTTAACCTCGACCTCATCAGATAAGCGTCAAAGGTTTCAACGCGAAATCACCTTCCTCCAGCGAAATTCGCATCAGAACATAATTCGGGTGACTGATTACGGGATAATTGAAGAGAGCGGAATCAAGCGGCCATTTTACGTCATGCCAAGGTGCACGGGTAGCCTGCGCGCCATATTGGACCCGGCAACAGATGGGGATCGCCTCCTTGCGGATTTCTCCCAAATACTGGACGGTATCGAAGCGGCCCATCTTCAGGGCGTTATCCACCGTGACCTCAAGCCCGAAAACATTCTTGTGGCGGGAGATGAGGGACGGTTGTTGGTCGCCGACTTCGGCGTTGCACGCTTTAATGAAGATGCCCTTCGTAGTGCGTTTCAAACGCCAGCAGGCACTAGGTTAGCGAACTTTCAATACGCTGCACCGGAGCAGCGAGTAGCTGGATCGGAGATCGGCCCGCAGGCTGACATTTACGCCCTCGGACTTATTCTCAATGAGATGTTCACTGGCCACGTGCCTCACGGGACAGGGTATGTAGCGATTGCTGCTACCAAACCTGAGTTCAGCTTTCTCGATCCTGTCGTCGAGAAAATGATCCGTCAGAATCCGAGCGATCGATTTGGTTCATTAGTCGAAGTGAAGAGTGCCATAGCCCGCTATCGGAGTGAGGCTATAACGATGCAGCGGCTCAGCGAAATCGAAAAGAAAGTCATCCCTGTTGGCGCAATAGATGAGCCTCTGGCAATTCGACCGCCCAAGATAATTGATGCAGAATGGAGTGACAGGCAACTGCGCATAAAACTAGATCAACCCGTGAACGGTGGATGGATCAGCGCATTGCATAACATAGGAAACTATAGTTCACTCATGGGAAAGGGGCCAGAGTATTTTAAGTTTCAAGGCGATGTAGCGATAGTCGAAGCGATGGATGGTCAAGCGCAAGCAGTTTTGGATCACTTCAAGAATTGGCTCCCACGGGCTACGCAAGTTTATCGGGAGCGGCTAGAGGCAGATGCCCGTCGGAAAGAACAGCAGGCAATCGAGCGGTTGGCCCGAGAGCGAGCTGCCGAGGAGAAGCGGCTGCAAGTCAACAAAGTATTGAAGTTTTAGATACGGAATGCCTCAAAGATAAAGATAATTTTGGCTGAAAACTCGGCGACCCAAACTCACCTCAACCGCCCAACCACTCCGCCGTCATCTCCCCCCTATGCCCCTCCGGCGCCAACGCAACACGCAGCGCCTCCAGCAGCGGCGGCAGCCCCTGCGTAAAGGCGTAGGGCGGGTTGATGATGAACAGGCCCGCGCCGTTGTAAATGCCGGGCTGGACGCTGTCGTAGAGCCAGTGCTCCACATTCATGACCTTGGGGATGCCGAGCCGGCGCAACTGCTTCTTCCACTGGAAGTGCGTCTCATGGTCCTTCAGCGGGTACCAGATCACCGTCACGCCATGCGCCCATTTGCGGTGGGCGGCGGCGAGGGTGGTGGTGATGCGGGCGCGTTCGTCGGTCTGTTCATAGGGCGGGTCGACCACCACGACGCCGCGGCTGGTGCGCGTCGGGACCATCGCCAGCCACAGCTCATAGGCGTCGCGCTCATGCACGGCGGCGGCGGTGCCGCGCATCGCGCCGCGCAGGGCATAGGCGTCTTCGGGGTGCTTCTCGTTGAGGATCAGCAGGTCCTGCGGGCGCAGCAACTGCGCCAGGATGCGCGGCGATCCGGGGTAGAGGCGCGGCTCGGCCCCGTCGTTCACAGCCTGCACGGCGGCGCGATAATCGTCGAGCAAGGGGCTCGCATCGGCAAAGGCGCGCACCACGCCCTGCATGGCCTCACCGGTGCGCTGGGCCTGATCGCCTTCGAGGTCATAGATCCCGCAGCCGGCATGGGTGTCGATCAGGGTCAGCGCGCCATCCTTGAGCTGCAAGGCGCGGACGAGCGCGATCAACAGGCTGTGCTTCACGACATCGGCGCTGTTGCCGGCATGGAAGGAGTGGCGATAATTCATGGGAAAGCGTCAAAACCCTTCTGCGCGAAGCCTGATATCCAAATTGCCGTCGGCATCCACGCTGTCACCGGCCATAGCCGCCGCTGCCGGCCTCGCCCAGAGCAGAGACCTCCCGGAACTGGCCCGGCGCGATCCCGGCGACGGTCCAGTCGCCGATCGACCAGCGAACCAGCCGCAGCGTGGGCAGGCTGACCGCCGCCGTCATCCGGCGCACCTGCCGGTTGCGCCCTTCGCGGATCGTGATCTTCAGCCAGCTGTCGGGGATCAGCTTGCGCTCGCGGATCGGCGGATCGCGCAGCCACAGGTCGGGCGGGTCGATGCGGGCGACCTCGGCGGGCAGGGTCATGCCGTCCTTGAGCCGGACGCCCCGCCGCAACGGCTCCAGATCGGGCTCCTGCGGATCGCCTTCGACCTGGACGAGATAGGTCTTGGGCATCTTGAAGCGCGGATCGGCAATGCGCGCCTGCAGCCGCCCGTCGTCGCACAGCAGCAGCAGCCCCTCGCTGTCGCGGTCGAGCCGCCCGGCGGGATAGACGCCCTTGACGGTGATGTAGTCGGACAAGGTCGATCGCTGCGTCGGCGATCCGCGATCGGTGAATTGCGACAGGACGCCATAGGGTTTGTTGAACAGGAGCAGCCGGGCCATGCCGGGTCCATATCCTCCGATGGCGCCCCTGTCTTTAGCGCTGGCCATGGCGCGATGGGTCAACAGGCCGCTGTGCTTCGCGACGCTGGCCATGCTAGGGGCGGGCCATGTCCAATTCCCGAAACAATGCCGGCACCGTGGTCGTCGATGGCCTGTCCTATGACTGGAGGCTCCAGCGCGAACCCGGTCTGTCCGACGACGAAGGCTGGCGGGGGATGACGATCTCGCTGCTCCAGCAGGATGCCCGGCGCGAGGCACTGGTCGAATTTCCTCCGCCCAAGCGGTTGTTGAAGGGGCTGCCGCGCGGCCGCCTCCAACTCGACGACGCCACCATCTCGCGCTGCGTGCGCGCCGCCCTGTCGGCGGGCTGGGAACCGGAATCGCGCGGCCGTCCGGTGGTGTTCATGGTCGACGCCGACGGGAACTGAGGCGCGCCGCGCCCGATCATCCGCGATCGACACGCCTCGCGGCCAGTCGGCCCACCTCCGCCAGCACGGCGGCAGACGCACCGGCCTCCACCCCAAAGGGCGCCTGCGTCTCATGATAGGCGACGACGATCAGCGGCACCGCGCCCGTCGGGCCCCCGAATGCGACGTCGACATAGATGCGCCGCTCGGGGCCGGTCCATGTCCCCGTCTTGTCCCCGGCGTCCCAGCCGGCGGGAAAGCCCGCACGGATACGGTCGAGGCCGGTGGCGGTTTCGCGCATCCAGGCTTTGAGCTTTTCGCGGCTGGCTGGCGAGAGGGCGGGGCCGAGCAGCAGGCTCGCCGCCGTCTGCGCCATCGCGCGCGGGGTGGTCGTGTCGAGTCTGCTGCCCGGCGGCACCTCGTTGAGCGCGGGTTCGGTGCGGTCGAGGCGGCTCGTGGTGTCGCCGATCGAGCGCCAGAAGCGGGTCAGCGCGTCCGGACCGCCGAAGCGGCGCAGCAGGATGTTGGCGGCCGGATTGTCGCTGGTGACGAGCGTGCCGCGCGCCAGCGCCTCGACGGTCAGGCCGGTGCTGGTGGCGGGGCGGGTGACGGGGCTGTGCGAGAGGAGATCGGCCTCGGTCCAGTGCAGCGTCTCGGCGAGGTCGACCTGCCCGCGCTCGGCGCTGGCCAGTATCATCGCGGCTAGCGACAGCTTGAAGCTGCTGCACTGCGCGAACCGATCATCGGCGCGCCAGCCGGCGCCGCGTCCCGTCGCCGGATCAAGGATATAGGCGCCCAGCCGCCCGCCCGCGCGCCGCTCGATCGCGGCCAGCGAGTCGCCGATTGCGTTCTCCCCCCCGCGCGGCAGGCGATGGGCGCATCCTGCCAGCGCCAGGGCGAGGCCGCTGCCGACGAGAATCCTGCGTCTGTCGAAATCCATATGTCGTCCCGCTGCCTTCCGTCCGGGCAGCGAAGCCGAAAAGGGCGAGGCTGTCGAGTGGGTGGGTGCTGCGCGCTCAGCTATAGTTGAAGCTGATGCTGATCCGGTCGCTCTTGGCGCCATTGGGGGGCACTTCGTGGCGCAGCCAGCTTTCCCACAGCAGGATCATGCCGGGCTTGGGTTCGGCATAGACGAACGAGCGGTCCCCTTCGGGCGCGTCGGGGCGGCGGGGCGGGGCGGCCATCATCAGCGGCAGGCGCGGATCCTCGAACTTCAGCCCGCCCGAGCCCTCGGGCACGGCGACGTAGAAGGTGCCGGAGATCGTGCTGTGCGGGTGGATATGGCCCGAATGGGTGCCGCCGGGCTTCATCAGATTGACCCACAGGCTGTCGAGGCGGAGCTTGCGGCCGAGATCGAGGTGCAGATCCTCGGCGAAGCGCGCGACGTGGCGGTTCAGTATCTTCGCCAGATCGGCAAAGACGGGGTCGCGCGCGGGCAGGTCGTTGAGCGAGGCATAGGAGGTGTAGCCGCGATAGCCCTTCTCCTTCGACCACGCCTTGCCGGCGCGGTCCTCGGCCGCGAGCGAGCGGACCGAATGCTCGAGCTCGGCAAGCAGACTCTCGTCCTCGACCAGGGCGTCGTAGAGGCGGGTGACGAACAGCGATCTTATGGCCATGGCCCGCACAAGCACGCCCGCGCCGCCGGTTCAAGCGCCGATGCGGGTGAGCGCGTCCGGATCAGCGCGGCGTCGGGGCCGAGAGCAGGGCGATGGCCTTCTTCAGCGCGGCGTCGACCGGTTTGCGGCTGACGGGGACGATGTGGCGCGGGGTGAAGCCGCGCCCCTCCAGGCGGGTGCCGTTCGCGGTGCGGATGTCATATTCGGCGACCGTCAGCATCCCGCCGCCTGGAAGGCCATGCTCGACTCCGCCGGTCACCGCCCCCGCCGTCTTCTGCCCGACCGAGATGGCGCGCCCGCTTTCGGCGAGGAAGAAGGCAAGGATCTCGGCGGCGCTGGCGGTGTCCGGGCCGACGATCACGGCGAGCGGGCCGCGATAGGAGCGGGCGCCGGCGCCGCGCGTATATTCCTCGATCTCGCGGCGACCGTTGAGCCGGATCAGCAACTCCTTCCGATCGGTGAACAAACCGGCGATCTTGTCGAGAATATCGTCCCGCCCGCCCAGATTGTCGCGCAGATCGAGGATCACGCCGCGCAGGGCAGGGGCGCTCCCGATCTGGTCGCGCAGCCATCTGTCATCGCCGCCGTCGAACTGGTTGAGCGTGATCAGCAGGATGCCGCCCTCGACCATGGTCGCCGTGCGGGCGGGGGGCAGGTCTCGCTCCTCGGGCGGTTCCTTCTCCCAGCGGATCTGGCCGGGGCTGGTCGCGTAAACATGGCTGTCGTCGAGTTGGCCGAGCATGCGATTGACGACGGCATAGAGCTGCTTCTCGTCCTTCGCCGCCAGTGCCTGCGGGTAGAAGCGGTCGCGGATCGCTTCCCAGTCGTTTCCGCCCATCGAGCGGTCCCAATAGCGATCGGCCACGATCGACCATGCGCGGTCGAAGACGCGGGCGTTGAGATCGGTCTCGCGGCCCAGCACTGGCGCGGAGGCGCTGGCCAGGCAGCAGAGCGTGAGGGCGAGGCGGGACAGGCGGCTCTTCATCGGATCAGTTCGCCGTGCAGCGCAGGCTGAGTTGGTTCGTCCGCCGGTCGATCTCCGCCCGATCGCAGCCGTCGAGCCGGTCGCGTCCGATCAGCACGGCGGGCCAGGCCTCCTGCTGCGGAACGCGGCGCTGGACCATGATGTCGCCAGCCTTGTCCGGATCGCGCGGATATTGTTCGGAGCCGCCGAAATCGGCGGTACGGACGATCAAATCGTCATAGGCGAAGCCTGCGACATTGGCGGGGGTGCCGAAATGCAGGGTGGAGGCGGGGCGCTTGATGCCGAACGCGGCCTCCACCTCGCCCGCATCGTCGAGCCGCCCGTTATGCGCGCGTGCAAGGATCGCGCCGGCCGACCCGGTGGCGACGGTGCGATCCTGCTCCAGCGAGAATTGCACGAGGATCGAGTCGGTGCCGATCGTCTGGCGCGCCTGGGGGCCATGGGTCGGGTGGTCGTCGAGGTCGTAGCGCAGCGTGCGCGTTGCGCCCGACACGCCGCCGTTCCTCTCCATCACGATGGTTTCATAGGGTAGCAGGCCAAGGCCAATCTCGCCATCGACGCCCTTGCAGCAGTCGCGACCGTGGGAGGCGAGGGTGACGATCATCTTGCGTCCGTTGATCTTGATCTTGGCGGCGGCCTGCACACCCCGCAGCCTCTCGCGACCGACCAGCGCGTCGAAACCGCTCTCGAAAGCGAAGCCGCTCTTCGGGGGATCGGCCTCGATCCGGCGAACCGCGTCGGGGTTCAATTCGATCAGCCGTTTCTGGTTGAGCGAGACTCGCAATCTGAAGGCGACGTCGCCGACCGAAAGGGTGATGATCGGCGCATCCATGTCGAGCCGCAATTCGCCGGACAGTGGGAGTTTTTGCGCCGCCAGGGTCTGGGCCGGCGAAAGGACCGCCGCCGCGACCGCAACAAGTGCGGCGGCGGCAAGCGGCCTCATCGGCGGTTTCGCCTCAGTTGGCGCGGTAGGAGCGGTAAGCGGGCGCAGCAGGCGCCGCGCTATAAGCCCGGCTCGTGCTACTGCGGGGCGAACGATAGCTGCGGCTGCGATAGGTCCGGCGCTCCTTGTTGATCAGCGTGTTATAGAGCGCACCACCGGCGCCGCCAACCAGCGCGCCTTCACCGACCGACAGGCCCGGAATGATCGCGCCGGCGATCACGCCACCGGCTGCGCCAATGCCGGCACCGCGCAGGATGTGGTTAGCGCTCTGCGCAGAGGCGGGGGCAGCGGCACCGAGCGAGAGCAGAGCGGCGCTGCCAATAATAGCGAACTTGTTCATGGCAGTACTCCTTCGTTCAATTCAAAGCGCCAACGGACGAATAAGAGGCCGGTTCCCGCGTTCATTTGGGGTCAAGGAAACTCTTCGCCACGTGCGTCTGCTCATTGAAGGTTCATTTGCTGAACCGCATATTGACCGCAGCCATGGAGGTATTTCGATGCGCGTTAAACTGTGCCTTATCGGCGTTCTGTTGATGACTTCCGCCATGCCGGCCCTTGCGGCGCGGCCTGCTCCGGAAGCACGATTGGCGAAGATCTTAGAAGGTCGTGTGGCGGGCAAGCCGGTCAACTGCATTCCGCAGCGGCAGATCCAGTCCACCGAAATCTTCGAGCGGACCGCAATCGTCTACAAGATGGGGCGGACCTGGTACGTCAACCGCCCAGTCAACGGTGCCAATTTCCTCGATCGCAACGATGTGCTGGTAACCGACACGCGCAGTCCCGACCTGTGCAACGTCGACATAGTGCGCCTGCTCGATCCGGGTACGCGTTTCCAGAGCGGGACCATCGGCTTGGGCAATTTCGTGCCCTACACCAAGCCTAAATCCTGATGCGAAGGCGAGTCCGGGTCGATCGACCCGGACTGTCGCCTCCGTCGCAGCTTTCAGTCGTCGGCCTGCTCTGCACGCAGGGCCGCATGATAGGCCAGTTCGCGGCGCACTTCGGCTTCGTCGGTACCGGCGACCAGCTTGACGTCGCTCGCCTTGCGAAAGCGGATGTGAACGGGGCCAGCCATCTGGTGCGGAGCGGCCTTGCCGGTTTCGGTAGCCTTTGGCGCGTCGACGGTCATGCCACCTTCGACCTGCGCAAAGGCAGCGCTTGCCATCGACATCGCCATTACCAAGGCTACGATCCGCTTCATCACCTTCACTCCACGTAAGCGCCGATCAACACCCGGCGTGCAGTCTCTTTAGCGCAAACGATATCATCGAGGAAATGACCAAAGGTCGTAACTCTGATCGATTTTACAACTGTTCACGAAACAGGCTGGCGGTTGCCCGCTCTTGATCCTCAAAGCTATGGAGATTCCCTCGGGCGTGGGTATCGGACGCCCGCGCAAGGGGGACGGGTTGGACCATCGCCGCGACATCGACGGCCTGCGCGCGGTCGCGGTAATCCCGGTCATCTTCTTCCACGCTGGCGTGGATATTTTCGCCGGTGGCTTTCTGGGCGTTGATATCTTCTTCGTTATCAGCGGCTATTTGATTACCTCGATCCTGATCGAAGACAGTCGCCGGGGCGACCTGTCGCTGCGGCGCTTCTATCTGCGTCGTATCCGACGGATCGTGCCCATGCTCTATCTGGTCATGGCGCTGTGTGCGGTGGGCGGATGGTTTCTCATGCTACCGGACCAGCTCGAGAATCTCGGCCAGTCGATCGTCGCGACGACATTATTCTCGAACAATCTGCTGCTGGCCGCAACGACCGGCTATTGGGACGTCTCGATCGCGCTGAAGCCCCTCGTTCACAGCTGGTCGCTGGGCGTGGAGGAGCAATTCTACCTGCTGCTCCCTTGGCTGTTCCTGCTTGTTCGCAGCCCCGCCGCGCGCCGGGCATGGCTTGCGGGCGCGGCGGTGGTGAGCCTCGCCCTCGCGCTGATCCTGTCGCGGCACATCCCGCTTGCGGCCTTCTATCTCTCGCCGCTGCGTTTCTGGGAGATCGCGGCAGGAGCTTTATGCGCGGGTCGATTGCGGGCGCAGGCCTCGCTGCGGAGCGACATCCTCGCCACGCTCGGCCTGGCCATGATCGTCGTGGCGATGATCGGCGTAGCCATGGTAAGGCTGGTACCTCTGCCGCTGGCCTGGATCGCGCTGGCGGTTGGCGGCACTGCGCTGTTCCTGCACGCCGGGTCCGATCGACGCGGGCCCGGGTGGCTGCTGGCATGGCCGCCGATCGTGCTGCTCGGTTTGATCAGCTACAGCGCCTATCTTTGCCATCAGCCCATCTTCGCCTTCGCACGGATGATATCGCGCGAGCCTCCGTCGCCCGCCATGCTGTCGGCGTTGGTGCCCGCGATCCTCCTTCTGTCCTACGCCAGCTGGCGCTGGATCGAGCGGCCTTGTCGAGACGCTGAAAGGGTGGGGACGCGAACATTGCTGTGGGGCGTCGGCGCAGCGAGTCTGTTGCTCCTCGGCCTCGGTCTGGCGCTCCATTTCGGGCGAGGCTTTTCGGCCCGGCTCTTCCCGCGCGAGCCGGACGGCTTTGCCGGCAGCTATATCGATTACAATCGGCAGGCCTTCCGCTATCGCACCGATCGGTTCGTCGGGAATCGCCCGGTTCGCCTGCTCGTCGTCGGAAACAGTTTCGGGCGCGACCTCGTCAATGTCGTGCGCGAGGGGTGGGGCGAACAACGGATCGAGATCGTCTATCGCGACGACCTCGACGTCTGCAGTTTCCGCGACGGCGATGCCCGCCAGCGCCGGCTGACCGAGGCCGCCGACGTGCTGATGTTCAACGGGGCGGGCGGCAAAGCGCAGCAGGATTGCGTGCGTCAGAGCTTGGCCTGGGCAGAGCGGCGGAGCAAGCGGCTCTTCTACGTCGGCACCAAGAGCTTCGGGACCAATATCAACTGGTTGACGACGGTTCCGCGCGAGCAGAGGGGGCTGTTGCTGAACCCTCCCGATCCGAGGGTCATGCGGCGAGATGTGCGGGTTCAGAGCCTCGTGCCGCATCCCTATTTCATCAGCCTGATGCGGCCGATCATGGTCGGCGGCAAAGTGCCTTTCACCGACGAACGGGGGCGTCTGCTGTCCGGCGACACGACCCATCTCACCCGCGCCGGAGCCCGTTATCTGGCACGGCAGCTGCGCAACGACCCCCGGCTCAGGAAGGCGCTCGGCTGAACGAAAAAGGGGCCACCGTTGCCGGCGACCCCCATATTCGGTTCCGGAAAGACCGGATCAGCGCTTCGAGAACCTGAACCTCAAATTATACAGGTTTTTTTAATGACTTCTTACGCCATCAAATCGGCCGTATAAAAAACGTGTAAAGGCATACTCAGCGTGCTTGTCCAGCAGCTTCCAACCGCAAAACGGGCAAGCAATTTCGTTCAATCATAGCCACAGCCGCTTTCATCGCTTCCGTGACCTCGTTGACCTCGCCTTCAGGCGGACTGGTCGCATACATGCCGCGACGAAGCTTCTTAGTGAACTCAGCGTCCGTACCACCTTCGTCGTCCACGTAGCTGTCCACATTAACCTGCACGATCCAGAATTGGCGGTTAAGGTTCTCAATCGCTTGCTCAAGATCTTCGCCAAACAGCGCTCGTGCCATTGGCAGGCACTCGTCGAGCGCGTCACGCTCCTCCTTCGTACGGTTGATCCTGTTATAGAACGCTTGAGCAGTCACGAGCCGCTCCTGCCGCTCCTTCGTCTGCGCGTCCCACCCCTCCTTTTCTTTCATCTGCTCTTCAGCCGCGTGAAGTTCGTGACCCCACATCATAACACCGCGAACGTATGCAAGCCCACGCCGTGCCTTGTATGTCGCAGTTAGAATTCGCTCTGCCTGATCCAGCTTGCGCTCAGCCAGCTTCTGCGTGCGCCACGCGCCATACGTATTTGCGCCTTTTATCGCAGCCCACACTACCGCACCCACGCCACCAATCGTGCCAATGCCTTGCAGCATCGTACCCGTTGCAGCCCAATCAACGGCCGCATTGCATAGCGCGTACGTCACTCAGTCTTCCTTCGCACCATCAGCAATCGTCTCATGGCCTTCGTCTTCGTCTACGACATACTGCTTCACCCTGCTGATCAGATGAAACATGAAATCCGTCATCATCAATGCGTTTAGGCTGTTCTGACAGCTGCCGTATGAAATTATGCCATGTAGCGTTGCATGACGATTTGGTACGGGATCGCTTGCAAACTTAGCGATCTGTTCCGCATCATCTCCCACACGCGCATAGAGATGCTCTTCCATTTTCGTAAAAAGCTGCATTCCAAATTCGTAGGACAGCATCTCGCTTGCTGGGAGATCACGTGCCGCCTCGCTAATACCGGGCAAGCTCGTGATATTGATGGCCTTTTGCTTGCCTCTGCGAGTTTCCTCAAAAATTGTCCGCTTGCCGCCATAAATCTCGTTGCAAGCTATTCGCTCAATTTCAGGGAATAGCGTTCTTGGAACTGAACGAAACAGGCCGTGACGATGCGCGTCTAACGCCTCCTTGAATGTCGCCTTTGCCTCTTCGTCAATGTGGTACGCATTCAGGTTTTCTAAGAATTGCGCCTCCACAGCATGCCAGCGATCGACATAGTACTCTGTGAGCAGTGCCTGCACGAACGCCTCGTCGTGCGCTTCTACGTCAATCAGATGAAAAGGAGTTGTGTAATGTGGCAGCCAACCAATCCGTTCAACCAACTCCGCCTTCTTCTGCTCCGCCGCGATCCGCGCAAAAACCTGCTGGAATGGGGCAAAACTTGATTGTACTACCTCACGCCAGACCTTGCCAATAGACTGTAAGCTTTCAGCAATCGCCTGACTGTTCTGTTGCCAGCTTGATGCGACCGTTGCAAAGTTTGGTGGCAAAAGTGGCCGCGCTACCGTCGTGTCCTGAATGCCTTTCAGAACATTTGCATCTACAAAAGCGGACCTCCAGCGCTGCGTTTCAGGGGTCACCGCTTCAAGGTTGACCGCCTTGGCCAAACGCGCTGCTTCCTGCACTTGCTTGATGATACCACCGTCAAGTGGCTGTTTGGCAATAGCAATCTGCTCCTTGGCAGCTTCAGCCGGCTTCAGAAGCGCCTTACGTTTAGCATCTTCCATACTGCATTAAATCCACCGAAAATGTGTCGCCTGCAAGTCCGCCGCTTTGGATAATGCGCGAGCGAAGGGCGCTGCTGCTGAACACCCCCGATCCGAGGGCCGTGCGGCGTGACGTGCGGGATCAGAGTCTCGTGCCACCCGCCTATTTCATCAGCCTGATGCGGCCGATCATGGTCGGCGGCAAAGTGCCCTTCACCGACGAACGGGGGCGTCTGCTGTCCGGCGACACGACCCATCTCACCCGCGCCGGAGCCCGTTATCTGGCACGGCACCTGCGCAACGACCCCCGGCTCAGGAAGGCGCTCGGCTGAACGAAAAAGGGGCCGCTGTTGCCAGCGACCCCCTGTTCGGTTCCAGAAAGATCCGGATCAGCGCTTCGAGAACTGGAAGCTGCGGCGGGCCTTCGCCTTGCCGTACTTCTTACGCTCGACCGCGCGGCTGTCGCGGGTCAGGAAGCCGGCGGCCTTGACGGGCGCGCGCAGGACCGGCTCGTACTTGGTGAGTGCCTGGCTGATGCCATGCTTGACCGCACCGGCCTGGCCGGAGAGACCGCCGCCCTTGACGGTAGCGATGACGTCATACTGACCTTCGCGGCCGGCGACCGAGAAAGGCTGGTTGATGACGAGACGCAGCGTCGGGCGAGCGAAATAGACTTCTTGGTCGCGGCCGTTGACGGTGACCTTGCCGGTGCCCGGCTTCAGCCACACGCGGGCGACGGCGTCCTTACGACGACCGGTCGCATAAGCGCGGCCATAGGCGTCCAGTTCCTGCGCACGCAGCGGCGTGGTCGGCTGGGTCGAAACCGGAGCGGCGGCCTCGGCAACGTCACCGGCTTCGGTGGCGGGAGCAGCGGCAGCCGGAGCAGCCGGGGCGGCGGCCGCGCCGGTCAGCGCGGCGAGGTCGGAAAGCGACTGGCGGTTATCGGACATTATGCGCCCACCTTGTTCTTGCGGTTCAGCGAAGCGATGTCGAGAACCTCGGGATTCTGTGCGCCATGCGGATGCTCGGTGCCGGCGAAGATGCGCAGGTTGCGCATCTGCTGGCGACCCAGCGGGCCGCGCGGGATCATCCGCTCGACGGCCTTTTCGAGGACGCGCTCGGGGAAACGACCGCCGAGGACCTTGTCCGCGCGGGCTTCCTTGATGCCGCCGGCATAGCCGGTGTGGCGATAATAGACCTTCTGCGTCAGCTTGCGGCCCGTGAAGCGGACTTTGTCCGCGTTGATCACGACGACGTTGTCGCCGCAATCGAGGAACGGGGTGTAGCTCGGCTTGTGCTTGCCGCGCAGGATGTTGGCAATGATCGAGGCGACGCGGCCGACGACCAGCCCTTCCGCATCGATCAGATGCCACTTCTTTTCCACCGTGGCGGGGGTCGCCATCTTGGTGGTCTTCATGAGCGCCTTCATGGGCCTTGGACCTTCTGTTTCGTTCGTTCTGAAATGAACGACGCCGCCCCTCGGGGAGGCGGCGTTGACGGGGCGCTAATGCGCGGAGAGGCCAATTGAGTCAAGCAAAATGGGCCTGAATTAAAGTGGTATTATGATACCTTGATCTTGTCCGGGCCATGCGTCGCCCACAACAGGCTCGCCAGCAGCAGTACCGCGACGCCTTGGTGCGCGACGGCCACGACGATATCGACTCCGGTGATCAGCGTGGCGATCCCGAGCAAAATCTGCAGTGTCAGAAAGGTCGCGATCGCATGGACCGCACCCTTCGCACCCGCTGCCTTGGCTTTTCGGGCCAGCAGAAGCGCCGCGATCGCAGCGACCCAGGCCCACCAGCGGTGGATGAACTGGACGACGATCGGGTTGTCCCAGAGATTGGCCATGCCGAGCGCCGCGTTCCAGCCGCCCTGCGGGAACCAGTCGTCGCCCATCTTGGGCCAGGTCGAGAAGGCATAGCCGGCGCGCAGACCCGCTACGAAGGCGCCGAGCATGATCTGCACCGCGAGGATGCCGATCGCGAAGAGGCCGATAGCCGCCGGACGCGCGGGGCGAGCGGCGCCATCGCGCGCCAGCCGGAACAGATCGAGCGCTGTCCATACGAGCGCAGAGAAGATGGTCAGCGCGGCCAGCAAGTGGACCGCAAGGCGAATATGGCTGACCTCGGTGCGCTCGGACAGGCCCGAATAGACCATCCACCAGCCGATCGCGCCCTGCATGCCGCCCAGTGCGAAGATGCCGACCATGCGCCAGCCATAGCCGACGGGGATCGCGCGGCGCCACCAAGCGACAAGCATGACCACCGCGAGCACCGCCCCGATGCCCCGCGCGAGCAGCCGGTGGACATATTCCCAGAAGAATATCTCCTTGAAGCCGTCCAGGGTCATGTGGAGGTTGAAGGCGGTATATTGCGGGATTTGCTTGTAATTGTCGAACTCGGCTGCCCATTGCGCGTCGTTGAGCGGGGGCAATATGCCGCTGATCGGCTTCCACTCGGTGATCGAAAGCCCGGATTCGGTGATGCGCGTGATCCCGCCGACGACTACGATCAGGAAGACGAGGATAGCGACGACGAGAAGCCAGACGCCCAGGGCGCGCGGCTGCGGACTGGGCGAGGCGGGGCGCGAAAGCATCGACATGCGCGCCCCATGCGCCAGCGCCTTCGCCGGATCAAGCAGTCCCAAGGGGAAAAGCGCGCGGAGCTGGTCGTCCTGCCCCTTCATGAAGCTGGCATAGCGGCGATGGGCCGCCTATCGTAGCGCGATGCATGGAAGGACGAACCGCGAAGGCGAAGCGGTGAAAGCGCGACCGGGGATAACCCGCCGGAAGCTTCTGATCGGCGGCGGCGTCGCGGCAGGGCTGGTGGTCGGCTGGGCGATCTGGCCGCGCAACTATGCCCCCAATCTGCGCGCGGCGCCTGACGAGACGATCTTCGACGCCTTTCTGAAGATCGGGACCGATGGCCGCGTAACCGTTGTGGTCCCACAGGCCGAGATGGGGCAGGGCGTTTATACCTCGCTGCCGCAGATCCTGGCCGACGAGCTGGGCGCCGACTGGCGTACGGTGGCGGTCGAGCCCGCGCCGATCAACCCGATCTATGCCAACATCGGGGTGGTTCGTGAGGGAATGGAGCAGGCGCTGCCGGGCTGGTTGCACGGGGTGACAGGTTTCGCAGCGCGCGAAATTGCCATGCGCGCCAATCTGACGATGACGGCCGGATCTTCATCGATCCGCAGTTTCGAGCCCCGCCTACGCGAAGCAGGGGCGGCGGCGCGCAGCTTGTTGTGCAAGGCGGCGGCCGAGCGATGGAAGATCGACTGGAAGGCCTGCGACACCGAGGCGGGTTTCGTGGTCCGTGGCAACGACCGGCTGCGCTTCGGCGAGCTTGCTGCTGCTGCTGCGCTGCTCGAACCGCCGAAGGAACTCCGGCTGCGCGAGCCGGATGAAAGGACGCTGGTCGGCAAGGACGTTCCCCGACTCGATCTGCCGTCCAAGGTCGATGGAAGCGCGCAGATGGGGGCAGACATCCGCCTGCCCGGAATGCTCTACGCATCGATCGCCCATGGCCCCTATGGCGCTGTGCGTCCGGCGAAAATGGTCACCGGCGATGCCGATGCGGTGCCCGGCGTTTCCGCAGTGCTCACCAACCCGGGCTGGGTTGCGGTGGTGGCGAACAACTGGTGGGCGGCGGATCGTGGTCTGCAGGCACTGGCGATCGAATGGGAGGCTGCCGGGCCGAAGCCCGACGACGCCTCGATCCGCAAGGCGCTGGCAGCTGCGCTCGACGGGGAGGAGCGCAAGCGCTTCGTCGAGCGCGAGAAGCCCGATGACGTCCTGACCGGAGCCGGGGTGGTGACAGCCACTTATTCGGTGCCGATGATCCCGCAGGCCCCGCTCGAGACGCTGAACGCGACCGCGCGTGTCGGCGAAAGCGGCGTGGAAGTCTGGGTTCCGACCCAGTCGCTTCCCTTCACGCGCGCGGCTGTGGCCAACGCGCTGGGCCGCGACGAGGCCAGTGTAACCGTCTATCCCACACTCATCGGTGGCGGCTTCGGTCGCAAGATCGAAGTCGATGCGGCGGTCGAAGCGGCGATCATCGCCTCCAAATTGCGCAAGCCGGTGCAACTCGTTTGGCCGCGACGCGAGGACATCCAGCACAGCCGCTTCCGCCCGCCCGCACTCGCTCGGCTGCGCGCCAAGCTCGGCACGGCGGCGACGATCGCGGGTTGGTCGGCGACGATTGCGACGCCCTCGTCCAATGTGGAGATGATGGACCGTCTCGGCGGCAAGTCTCGCGCCACTTCGTTCGACCCGGATCAGGGCGCGATCGAAGGGGCTGTGCCGGCCTATGCGATCGCGGCGCTGGCTGTCGAGCATGCGCCCGTCGATATCGGTGTCGGGACCGGCGCCTGGCGGTCGGTCGCCAACAGCTACACGGCCTTTTTCACCGAAAGCTTCATCGACGAACTGGCCTTGTCGGCCGGGCTCGATCCGCTCTCCTTCCGCATGCAGGCGCTTACGAAACAGCCCCGGCTAGCACGCTGCCTGCAGACGGCCGCCGCGCTCGGCGGCTGGCAGGGCGGGGAAGCCGGAACGGGTCAGGGCTTCGCGCTACACCGCTGCTTCGGAAGCCATGTGGCGGTGATGGCGGAGGTACGTGCTGATGGGGGCAACATCCGCGTCACCAGCCTGACCATCGTCGCCGATGTGGGCAAGGTGATCCACCCCGACATCGTTCGCCAACAGCTGGAGGGCGGCGCGACCTGGGGCCTCGCCAACGCCTTCGGCGCGCCGATCTCTCTGGCCGAAGGGACGGTGACCGCGCAGAATTTCGACGGCCTGAACCTGCCGACGCTCGCCACCACGCCCGAGATGCGGGTCGAGATTCTTCCCTCCGAAGAGCGCGTCGGCGGTGCCGGCGAGATTTCCGTGCCGCCGGTCGCGCCCGCCATCGCCAACGCCGTCTTCGCTGCCACCGGCAAGCGCCTACGCCACCTTCCATTGAGCCTGTCCGACGCATGAGCCACCTTCCCCCAGACCATCCCCCCGTCCCGAAGCGTCAGGTAGGCGTCCTTCTCGTCAATTTGGGAACGCCCGACGCGCCGACGCCTGCGGCGGTGAAGCGCTATCTGGCCGAGTTCCTGTCGGACCGCCGGGTGGTCGAGATCCCGCCCCTGATATGGCAGCCGATCCTGCGCGGGATCGTTCTCAATGTCCGGCCTCGCAAGTCTGCGCATGCCTATGCGCAGGTGTGGACCGAGGACGGCTCACCGCTCGCGTCGATCACCCGCCGCCAGGCCTCGGCGCTCGCGGCCCGATTGGGCGACCAGGTGCTGGTCGATTACGCGATGCGCTATGGCAATCCTTCGATCGCGTCGCGGCTCGAAGCGCTGAAGGCACAAGGCTGCGATAGGATCCTGCTGGCGCCGCTCTACCCTCAATATAGCGGGGCTACGACGGGCAGCGTTGCCGACAAGGCGTTCGAAGCGCTCGGCGCGATGCGCTGGCAGCCGGCGATCCGGACGCTGCCTCCTTATTATGATCAGCCCATTCACATCGATGCGCTGGCAGCTTCCGTGCGGGAGAGCGTCGCGGCGCTCGATTTCGAACCCGACGCGGTCGTGGCGACCTTTCATGGCATGCCGGAAAGGACGCTCCATCTCGGCGACCCCTATCATTGCCAGTGCCAGAAGACAGCACGGCTCTTGGGCGATGCGCTCGGGCGCGAACTGGTCGTATCCTTCCAGTCGCGCTTCGGCGGCGGTAAATGGCTGGAGCCCTCGACCGAGGACATGCTCGCGCGCCTGGCCCAGGATGGAAAGCGCAATATCGCCCTGATCGCGCCCGGCTTTGCGGCGGACTGCCTCGAGACGCTCGAAGAACTCGCCATTCGCGGAAAGGAGCAGTTCGAAGCAGCGGGGGGCGAGCGCTTTGCCTATCTGCCCTGCCTGAACGACGGGCCGGTCGGCATGACGATGCTCGAACGCCTCGTGCGCAACGAACTTCAGGGGTGGGTAGCGCCGCCGGTAATTTGATTTACCCCTGAAAGGGGTTAATTTTCTTGTCGTTGCGCGCTTCCGCTCGTCATCTTGACGCTCTAGCATCACCCTCGAATCTGTTGGGAGAAGCTATATGGCGCGTGTTGCGATCGTTACCGGAGGAACCAGGGGCATCGGCGAAGCCATCAGCCTCGCGCTCAGGGATACGGGTGCCATCGTGGCGGCCAACTATGCCGGCAATGAAGAGCGGGCCCGTGCTTTCACCGAGCGCACCGGCATCAAGAGCTATAAGTGGGACGTTGCCGATTATGACGCATGCCATCGCGGCGTCGAGCAGGTCGAAGCCGAACTCGGGCCCGTCGACATCGTCGTCAACAATGCAGGCATCACCCGCGACGGCACGTTGCTCAAGATGACGTATCAGGACTGGAAAGAAGTCATGGATACCAATCTGGGCGGCTGCTTCAACATGGCCAAGGCTACCTTTCCGGGCATGCGCGCGCGCGGCTGGGGCCGGATCGTCAATATCGGCTCGATCAACGGCCAGGCTGGCCAATATGGCCAGGTGAACTATGCCGCCGCGAAGTCGGGCATCCACGGCTTCACCAAGGCGCTGGCGCAGGAAGGCGCCAAGGCCGGCGTGACCGTGAATGCGATCGCCCCCGGCTATATCGACACCGACATGGTCGCGGCGGTGCCGCAGGACGTGCTTGCCAAGATCGTCACCAAGATTCCGGTCGGCCGCCTCGGCCATGCCGAGGAAATCGCCCGCGGTGTGGCCTTCCTCTGCGCCGAGGATGCCGGCTTCGTCACCGGGTCGACGCTGTCGATCAACGGTGGCCAGCACATGTATTGATCGATCGACGGTGGCTGGCCCGGTCAAGCGTTCGGTGAACATTGCCGGGCACGCCACCTCGATCACGCTGGAGCCTATCTTCTGGGACGCGCTGCTTGCGGCAGCGAAGGAGGACGCGCTTCCGCTCAACGCCCTCGTGGCACGCATCGACGCCGAGCGTATCGAGGACGACGATCTGCCCAATCTGGCCAGCGCCATCAGGGTATGGCTGTTCCGGCGAGCGAGTGCGCGCATCGCTGGCTGATCCCGCCGACTGCGCTCCATTGACCCTCGGGCGCGATGGCCGGCACCCGCTCTTGACTATCCCGCAGGCGGCCTCGACAAACGCGTAAAGCGAATAGGCCGACAGGTCGCATAGCGTGGTCGAGCGGACGGGAGAGCGATCAGATGCGTTTCCATTTTGCGGAGTCCATGACCAATCCGGAATATTATATTCCGTTGGCTCGGGCGGCTGAGGAGGCGGGCTACTTCGGTTTCGTCATTCCCGACAGCCTGATCTACCCCAAGGCTTCGGACACCGCCTATGCCTATACGTCGGACGGCGGGCGTGAGTTTCTGGAGAACAAGCCTTTTCTCGAGTCCTTCATTGCCGCAACGGCCATGGGCGCCGCGACCGAGAAGCTCCACTTCACCACCAACGTCCTGAAGCTGCCGGTGCGACCGCCGGTCTATTCGGCCAAACTCGCCTCTTCGATCGCGGCGGTGACGCGTAACCGCTTCACGCTGGGTGCCGGACTGAGCGTCTGGCCGGAGGATTATGCCGTTATGGGCGTTCCCTGGGAGAAGCGCGGAGAGCGGTTCGACGAGTGTATCGCCATTTTCAGGGGCCTCACGGCGGGCGGCTATTTCGAGTTCCACGGCCAGCATTATGATCTGCCCCCGATCAAGCTGAATCCGGTGCCGAGCGAGCCGATCGACGTGTTGATCGGCGGGCATAGCGATGCCGCTCTCAAGCGTGCGGCGCGCAATGACGGATGGATGTATGCCGGCGGCGGAATCGACGCGTTGATCCCGCTGATCGAGAAATATCACGCCTTCCGCGAGCCGGCCGGCCGCAGTGCGGTGCGGCACAAGATATTCGCTACCGACATGGGCAATGTCTCGATGGACACCATCAAGCGCTATCAGGATTTGGGTGTCACCGACCTCGCAGTAGCCTTCCGCAATCTTTACGCGGTCGAGGAGGACAGCCAGCCGCTACAGGACAAGCTGGATGACATGCGACGCTTCGCCGACGCGATCATTCCGCATTTCTGATCGACGGGAGCGGCCACATGCCGGGCCGCCACCGTCCCTCGTTCAGTATACCGACTGTCGGTACAGTCCGGCTTCGGCCATCGCGTCGAGCACGTCGGCTCCCAAGATGGTCTTTAGCGTCGCGTGCACGTCGTCACCCATCAGGCGACTGCCGCACACGTAGATCGCACATCCCGCCAGCGCCCAGTCGATCACGGTCATCCGCGCATCTTCTATCTGGTCGGTGACGAGCCGCTGCTCTTCCCCATCGCCGGGAAAGACCAGATCGCACCGCTCGAGATGGCCCGTCGAAACCCATTGGGTGATTTCGGCAGCGAGCACCTGATCGTCGGCGCTGTTGCGGTCGCCAAAGATCAGCCAGTTGCGCGAGCCCGCCGGGCGTGCCTTGATCTGGGCATGAAGGCCGGCGATGCCCGTCGCGTTGCCGATCAGGATCAGTGGGACATCGGAAGGCGGTGGCAGAAAATCGGGGTTGTCACTGATCGCGATCCGGACCTCGTCGCCAGGCTGCAGCACTTCGCACAGCCAGCGCGAGCGTCGCCCGCCCTGAGGCGTCTGGGCAGGGACAAGGCGCACCACGAGTTCGAGCATGCCGTCTTCTGCAAGGGAGCCGACCATATAGGATCCGACCGGCGCCGCAGCGGGAGAGTCGGCGGCATCGAGGTCGCTGGCGGGGCCGCAATAGACGCGAGCCACCGCTCCGGCGCGCCATGACAAGCCCCCCATATCCTGGGTAAAGCGCAGCCGATAGAGAGGCCCACCTGCCGAATCCGGGTTGGCAAGCAGCCGTTCTACCAGCCGCCAGGGTAGAAAGAGGTGCCTATCCGTCAGCTGTTGTGGCGGGGCGCTATCGGGAGGCCGTCTGGCTGGCAAGGCAGCGCCAGCCGTCGGACGCGGATCCGGCGGTTCTAGTCCCGAGCCGCGCGCGCGTCCCCCGACCACGAAGATGATGAAGGCGAACAGAAGGACCGCCAAGGCCGCCGGTATCAGCAGGATCAGATTGAAACCGGTCAACGCGCTCTCTGCTTGCAGGGGGGAACAGGGGCTGCGCCCCGCAACGATCGGCCAAACCGTAAGGGTCGACGAAGCGGGGCGCAAGCATCCTGCGCGTGGTCGATTGCCGGCACCGCGCGCCGGCGATCGGCCTCAGCGTGCCAGCAAAGCGCGCGCCTGGGTCGCAAGCTGGGCCAGCATCGCTGCGCTGGGGGCTGCAGCGACGCGTGCCCGCGCAATAGTGCGACGGAACTGCTCGACGCGCGCGCCATGAGTGGAAAGCCATTCCGACACGGCCTCGGCCGGACCGCGGCGGCCGTGGCGCGACAGAAAGTCGAGCCGGATCTGTCCGAACTCGCGCGTGAGACCAGCGACCAGCAGGCGTTCCCACGGATCCGCACTGCGGAAGCGCGCAGCGGCCACTTTGGCCCAGTCGAGCCCGAGTTGCTCGCCGAGTTGCACATAGGCGCGGGTGACCTCGACCTCGTCGGCAGACAAGGTGCTTGCCAGCGCAGCGGTGCCGACCGCACCGTCCATCTCGGCAACGCGCATCAGCCCGTCGATGACGGCGGGAGCAACCCGGTCCGCGTCGATCCGTTGGCGCAGCTGGTCGGACTGCTGCCGCGCTTCGGCTTTCAGCAGTTCCCCGCGCGACGCATCAAGACGCTGAAGCCCCGGCTGCAGCATGGCGACCACCGCCCCGATGTCGGTTCCGGGCGCGACGCTGCGCAACAGATCGGCGACATGCGAACGGGCGGCATCGGCGAGGGTGGTCAGCAGGGTCAGACGAAGCTGCTCCTCCACCTCGGCCGTCTCGATACTCTCGAATGTCGCCTCCAGCCCGAACAGAGCATCGGCTGTGAAATAGGCGGTTGCGACCTGTGCGAGCGCGACGCCTTCCTCCTCCGCAAGCTCGAAGGGGGCGACTATTCCGAGCCGGTTGATGACGCGGTTCGCCATCTTCGTCGCCAATATCTGCGGACGGAGGCGGTGGGCGCGGATCGCATCGGCGAAATCCGAACGCATGGCTGCCGGAAAGCTCGCAAGCAGCAAAGGTTCGAGCGCCGGGTCCTCGGTGGCATCGCTCCCCTCGATCGCATCCTGCAGCGCCAGCTTGCCGTGCGACAGTAGGATCGCAAGTTCGGCTCGGGTCAGGCCCTGCGCATCCTGTACCCGGCGTAGCAGCATGTCGTTACCGTCGAGCCCGTCGACGGCGCGGTTTATCCGCCCTGCATCCTCGAGAATCTCGATCACCCGCAGCTGTGACGGCAGGGCGTCCGCGCCGCCGCGTTCGGCCAGCGACAGTGCCAGCGTCTGCAGGCGATTGTCCTCGAGCACGATCCGCGCGACATCGTCGGTCATGCGGCCGAGCAGCGCGTTGCGCTTGTCGAACGGCAACCGGCCCTCGTTCATCTCGCGGTTGAGCGCGATCTTGATGTTGACCTCATTGTCCGAGCAATCGACGCCGGCCGAATTGTCGATGAAGTCGGTATTGATCCTGCCGCCCTTGAGCGCGAAAGCGATGCGTCCGGCCTGGGTGACACCGAGATTTGCGCCTTCGCCGATCACTCTGGCACGCACATCATCACCGTTCACGCGATGCGCCTCGTTCGACCGGTCGCCGACTTCGGCATTGGTTTCGGAGCGTGCCTTCACATAGGTTCCGATACCGCCGAACCACAGAAGATCGACCGGACTTTTCAATATCGCTGCGATCAGCGCGGAGGGGTCGAGCACATCGTCCTGAATGTCGAGTGCGGCCTTGACCTCGGCCGAGATCGGAATCTCCTTTTGGTCGCGGGGGAAGATGCCGCCGCCCTTGGAGATCAGCTTGGCATCGTAATCCATCCAGCTGGATCGCGGCAGGGCGAACAGCCGCTGACGTTCGGCAAAGGACCGGGCCGCGTCGGGTTCCGGATCGAGAAAGATGTGGCGATGGTCGAATGCGGCGACGAGACGGATCGACTCGGACAGCAGCATGCCATTGCCGAAGACGTCGCCCGACATGTCGCCGCAGCCGACGACGCGGACAGGGTCCTTCTGAACGTCGACGCCCATTTCGGCAAAGTGGCGTTGGACCGATACCCAGGCGCCGCGCGCGGTGATGCCCATGGCCTTGTGGTCATAGCCATGGCTGCCGCCGCTGGCGAAGGCGTCGCCCAGCCAGAAGCCGCGTTCTACCGCAATCGCGTTGGCTATGTCGGAGAAGGTCGCGGTGCCCTTGTCGGCCGCGACGACGAAATAGGGATCCTCGCCGTCACGGACCACGACTTTCGCCGGGTGGACGACCTTGCCGTCGACTATGTTGTCGGTCACCGACAGCAGCGAGCGGATGAAGATGCGGTAACTCTCGGTGCCTTCGGCGAGCCAGGCGTCGCGATCGGATGGAGAGGGCAGTTGCTTGGCATAGAAGCCGCCCTTAGCGCCGGTCGGCACGATTACCGCGTTCTTTACCACCTGGGCCTTCATCAGGCCGAGAATCTCGGTGCGAAAATCGTCGCGCCGGTCGGACCAGCGCAACCCGCCGCGCGCGATGGGCCCGCCGCGCAGGTGGATGCCCTCCACGCGCGGGCTGTAGATCCAAATCTCGCGCCATGGAACCGGCGCAGGAAGGCCCGGGATGCCGCTGGAGTCGATCTTGAACGCTAGCGCTTCCTTGGCAGCGGGCGAGAAGGCGTTCGTCCGCAGCGTCGCGCGCACGACCGCGCGAAAGCGGCGGAGCATCCGGTCGTCGTCGATTGCGCTGACCTGCTTCAAGCCGGTTTCGATCGCAGCGTGCAGCGTCTCGGCGCGCTTGTCGTCGCGCTGGCCCGGCTGATGCAGAGCGCGGAAATAGGCGATGATATCGCGGGCGACGCCGGGTGCCTTCTTCAGCGCCTCGACCGCCGTGGCCAGGCCATAGGAGAAACCGGTCTGGCGCAGATAGCGGAAACAGGCGCGGAACAACACCGTCTCTTCGGGCTGCAGGCCGACCGTGACGATGAGCTCGTTGAACAGGTCGTTCTCGGCGCGCCCTTCCAGCGTAGCAGCGATCGCGCCCTCGGCGATGGCCGCGTTCTCGAGAAGCTGCGCGGTTCCTTCGGGGTTGGCGACGTCCAACAGGAAATCATGGATGTAGCCGATCTCGCCGCCGTTGAGCGGCGTCGGTATTTCTTCGAGGACGCGGAAGCCGAAATTCTCGAGAACCGGGACGGCTTCCGAAAGCGGAATCAGCGCGCCCTTGCGGTAGATTTTGAGCCGGAGGCGTCCCTCTGGATCACGATCTTTCCGATAGAGGCGGCAGCCGCGCGCCTGACCATCGGGCAGGGCGTTCATGCGCAATATGTCGGTCGCCGCTTCGGCCGGCGTCGAATGGGTGCGATAGGTGCCCGGAAAGGCTGCCGCATAGTCGATCGCCAGCCGCGCAGCCCGGTTGGCGGGTTCCATTTCCGCAAGCTGGGCTTCGACCGCGGGCTCCCAGCCGCGCAGCATTTCGGTCAGGCGTCGATCGAGCGGTTCGCTGTCGGGCACTGCGGCGTGCGGAGGCAGGTCGAACATGTAGCGGATCTGGGCGATATCGCCTTCGCCCAGCTGCAGAGACCAGTTGGCGAGGGTCGCGCCCGTCGCCTCGCCCAGCATGTCGGCGATGGCCGTACGACTGCCGGTCGTCAGCAACTCGCGCGGCAGCCAGACGATCGCGACCAGATGCTCGCCGAGGGTCGTGCGGACGAGTTCCAGCCGCGGGCGCGGCCGATCGACCAGGGACATGGCGCTGAGGACGACCCGCTCCAAGGCATCCGCCGGAAGGGCGAGAACGAGGTCGGGCGGCAGCTCCGACAACGCATGGTGCAGCGCCTTGCCGGCATGGCCGCGTGGGTCGAAGCCGAGCTTCTCCTCGAGTGCCGCCAGACGCGTGCGCAGCACGGGGATCTCGTCGACGGGCGTGCGCAGTGCAGCACTGGTCCACAGGCCGGCATGTACTGACAGTCCTCTGATCCTCTTGCCTTCGCGGATGGGATTGACGATCAGATCGAGCGGCGCGCGGCGGTGGACGGTCGACCGGCAGTCCGACTTCAGGATCAGCGGAGCGCTGCCCCCTTCCTCGAACCACGCCAATGCGGCCTTGGCTGTCTTGGTTCGCCACAGCGCGGGTTCGCCGACGCGCATGATGCCGAGCGGCTGCGAGGTCCCGTCTCCGGTGGCCTCGACGCGATGACCGAGCAAGGTCAGATTGCCGTCGAGCAGCCAACGCAGCAGAGCCGCGCCTTCGCCGTCCGGCAACAGTTCGGCGTCGTCGCGCATTGCGATTTGCATCGCCTGCCAGTCACGAACCGCACCGCGCACGTCGGCCAGGACCGATGCGATCGTCTGGGCCAGCGCTTGTCGATCGCGCGCATCGAGGCGGTCCGCCTCCAGATAGATGAAGGATTCGCGACGTTCTCCGACGCTTGCGCCGGGGAGCAACGCGCTCAGCACGCCATTTTCGTCTCGCCGGACTGCTGCCACCGGGTGAAGCAGGCGGCGCACCTCGACATTGTGGTTCGCCATCGCAGCCGAAACCGAGTCGACCAGGAAGGGCATGTCGTCGTTGACGATGGCGATGCGCATGAGCCGCCGGCCGTCGCTCGTCCCGCCGATGCTCTGGACGGTGATCGCGGGCTGGCCGGGCTGACGCTTGTGCGCGACATCCGCCAGGAAGCGGGCCGCAGCTTCCAACTGCGCTTCATCCATACCGGCCAGTTCGCCGGGCAGCGCGCCGCTGGTCAGGGCCTTGCCGAAGATTGCGGGGAAGTCCTGGCTGTCCGACGTAGGAAGATCAGCCGCTTCGATGTCCATCTGGTCCGCTCCTGCTCGCCGCGTCCGGTCTCGGCCGGATCACGAACGGGAAAACTCTCCCGGATATGGTCTCCTATCCGAACAGTCTCAAGACATGGTTTCGATTGTTACGGAAAATGCAAACTCCATGCGAGGCCGGCGGAGCCGTGCGCGCTTTTTCCCGGTCATCACAGAAAATGCGCAATTTTCTGCCGATCAGTCGGTCAGCATCTCCCGCACTTGGGGGGCGAGCTGCAGCGGGTCGAACGGCTTTGTGATCACCCCCAGCGCCCCCGCCGCCAGATATTCGTCGACATCCTCCGGCCGGGCGCGTGCGGTGACGAAAACCACCGGGATCGCAGCGGTGCGTGCATCGTCGCGCATCGTACGGAGCAGTTCGGGGCCGCTCATGCCGGGCATCATGACGTCGATCATCGCCAGATCGGGCTGCCACGCATCGGCCGTCAGCAGGTCGAGAGCCGCGTCGCCCGACTCTGCGACACGCACTTCGAGACACGGGTCGAGCTTCAGAGCCATCTGCACGATCAGCCGGATATCGGCCTCGTCGTCGACATAGAGTATGCGCGTGGGGTCGTTCATTGCGGGCCTCCGTGACGATCGACGATGTCGAGAACGGTCGTGGCGAGGCGCGGCAGCGCGCGCCGCGACTTGACGATCACCGCGTCGGCGAGCCTGCGTGTCTCCTCGTCGATCTCCTGCGCGGAGTAGACGATGATCGGCAGGGGCCGCTTCCAGCGCTTGACGTCGGTGAGCAGGCGCTTGCCCGATCCGTCCGGCAAGCCGAGGTCGAGGACGATCGCGTCCGGCAGACGCTCGGCGAGGATCTTGTCGGCCGAGCGCAGGCTGGACGCATTGAGCAGCAGGCCGCGACCGGCGAGCGCGGTAGCGAACAGCTCCCGGGTATCGTCATCGTCGTCGACGTGCAGAATGACCGCCTTGCGATGGTCGGCCCGGCGGATGGCGCGCTGGACGATCTGCACCATGGTGCGCGGATCGATCGGGCGTTGCAGCCATCCGGCGAGCAGCCGGTCGCTGCCGTCGGTCGGTGGCGCACGATCGCTAACGACGATGATCGGGGTCGGCTGCTTCGCGCGGTTGCGCGCCAGACCGAAACGACGCACGGCGTCGATCCCCTCGATCTCACCCATGGCGGGGTTGAGGATAACGGCCTCATAGGGTTGCGAGCGTGCGTGGGCGATGCCGTCGCGCACCGTCATGACGAGGTCGCTCGCATAGCCCTGTGCATTGAGCATCGACTGGATCGAGCGTCCCTGTTCTGGCTGCTGCTCGCAGACCAGCAGGCGGACGGCGTTTTCCGAGTCGGTCAGGCTGGCGGTGTCGCGCGGAATGCTGAAGGCGAATATTGCGCCGCCCTCGGCGCGGTTCTCGAACGAGATGTCGCCGCCATGGCTGCGGATGATCTCGCGTGAAATGGCGAGGCCCAGCCCCGTGCCGCCGACCTTGCGATTGGCTGGGCGATCGGCGCGCGCGAAGCGGTTGAAGATCGATCCCGCGAACTCGGGGGCTATGCCGGGGCCGTCGTCGGTGACCTGGACGATATGATCCTCTTCACCGGGAAACAGCTCGAACCGGATGGTCGAACCCTCGGGCGAGAATTTCAGCGCGTTCGACAGAAGATTGCCGGCAACCTGCACCAGCCGGTCCTGATCGGCACAGGCCATGACCGGATGCGGCGGGACGATACAGTCGATCGTGACCGACTTGCGCTGGGCCAGCCCCTGCATCGTTTCGACCGCTTTTTGCATCACATCGCGCAGGTCGACGACGGCGTAGTCGAACGCCATCCGCCCCTTGCGGATCTGGTCGATGTCGAGAATGTCGTTGATCAGGCGGATCAGACGCTGGCTGTTGGTCTCGGCTATTTCGGCCAGGCGCTGCGCGTCCTCGGGCAGCGCGCCCGCCGCACCGCTGCGCAGCAAAGTCAGCGAACCGACGATCGAGGTCAGCGGTGTGCGCAGCTCGTGGCTTACCGTCGAGATGAAGTCGTCCTTGAGCTGATCGACTTCCTTCCGGCTCGTCGCGTCGCGCAGTGCGGCGACGATGTGTACCCCGTCGGGCAGTTCCATCGTGCCGAGCACGACGTCGAGGGTGATCGTTTCCCCCGCGCTGGTACGCCCGACCACGTCGATCAGTTCGGTCTTGGTCAGTCGCCCGTCGCGCACGCCCAGGCGCGACAGGAAGGAGCCTTCGCCCGGCGCAATGTCGATCAGCGTGGCGATATCCCGGCGCAGCAGTTCGGCCGCATTGTAGAGGAACATCCGTTCGGCTGCGGGATTGATTGTCTCGATGCTGCCGCTCGGATTGATCAGGATGATCGCATCGGTGGCACTTTCGAAGATCGCCCGCTGGCGCGCGGCGATGTCGGCGCGCTCGCGGTTGAGCAGGTGACGCATCCGCCGGTCCCGCCCGATCCATACGCCGACGCTGCCCGCGAGCAGGGCGCTGATCAGGATCGACGCGAGAACCTGAACCCGGATTTCGTCATAGCGACGCTCCTCCTCGTTCATCTTTCGCGCGAGCGTCGCGTCGGTACGGCGGTTCATCGCCTCGACGAGCATCCGCATGCGGTCCATCAGCCGCTTGCCCTCTCCGCGTTTCAGCACGGCGGCGGCCGCCGCCGTCCCCTCGCGGTCGTGCACATCGATCAGGCGTTGCAGTTCGTCGAGCTTCGCCACGCTGAGCTGCGACAGCAGGTCAAGATCCCCGGTTTCGCGAGGAGACGCGGCAAGGGCGCGAACCGTCTCGATCTGGCGCGGCAGTCGGGCACGCGCTTCCACATAGGGCGCGAGGAAAGCGCGATCGCCGCTGATCAAATAGCCGCGTTGCCCCGTCTCAGCGTCCTTAAGCAGAGACAGCAACTCGGTCAGTTCGCGTTGATGCGCTTGCGCCCGATAGATCGTCATCCGGGTATGGATGTCGTGGTGGGCTTCCCGTTCGACCCAGAAGCTGAAGCCTGCGAGCGTCAAGGGAGCGAGTGCCGCGACGCATGCGATCGACAGCCAGCTGGGCTTGAGGTCGGTCTGTCGTCGCCGGGCCCGCGTCATTCAGGCTGCAGTAGCGGCCGCATCGCCAGTATCGCCTGGGTGCGGTTGGTCACTCCCAACTTGCGGAAGATGGCCGACAGATGCGCCTTGATCGTGGCCTCGGACACACCCAGATCGCCGGCGATCTGCTTGTTGAGGTCGCCGCTCGCGAGCGCGAGCAGAACGCGCCGTTGCGCGCCGGACAGCGACTCGAAGCGCTTGCGCAGATCGTCCACGCCGGGTTCGACCGCGCTGCTCTGCGGGAATACGCGGCCCCCGTTCAATATCATCTCGATGGAGGCCAACGTCTTTTCGAGCGGCAGGCGCTTCGACAGGAAGGCGGCGGCGCCGACCGCCTGTGCCGTCGATACCATCTGTTCGCCGTCATGCGAGGAAATGATCGCGATGGGTGTTCGATCGAGCAGGTGCTGTAAGCGAAAGAAGCCGCCGAAGCCGTTCGAATCCGGCAATTCATAGTCGAGGATCAGCAGTCGGTAATGGCCGTTCCGCCGGATCAACTCTTCCGCCTCCGCGATCGAGCCGGCCGTGTCGACCGCCATCCCTGCATGCCGTGCGCTCATCGAAAGCTGAATGGCTTCCCGAATGAGCGGATGATCGTCCGCTACCAAAATCCGCCCGTTAGGCACAGACCGTCCCCGATACGCATAACCGCCGAACAAGGAGCCGGCGATCCACTCCTGTCTGACCTTTCTCTCAGGCCCCACGCCCCTGGAGAAAAGCTCCTAAGACTTTAGTATAACTATCAGGGCTGTCAGGGAAGAAGGCAAATATAGGTGATTCTCCTAATCGATCCCGAAAAGCTCTTGACCCCGCTGCTGTCGGCTTGTCTGGCAAATTCTCCGTCTGTCTTGCGAACGATTGCAGGCCCAAGCATCGACGATTTGGACTTTTGCGATTGTGTCGCAATACTGATTGTCGGGGAGGTCGCGGAGAGTTGGGTCTCTACACTTCGCTCCATGGCCGGCACCGGGGTGCGGGTGGTGCGCATCGGTGGGCCGGAGGATCGGAGCGGTCCGGGGATGGTGGAGGATTGGTGCCATTGGCTTCCGCTGGCCTTCGACCTGGCGGCGCTCCGGCATGTGCTTCCTGCGGGGGTCAGAGATTATTTCCGCGCCGATGACGGCGGCGCGATCGGCCGTCTCGGCGTGCTGCTCGGCAAGGAGGCGGCAGCCGACATGGTCGCGCGCTTCCATGCCGGACTTGCGGAGGGGGTCGCCGCGATCGAGGGCGGGGCGGACATGGCACCGATCGGCCACAGGCTGGGCGGCATGGCGGGAATGCTCGGCCTGCCGCTGCTGTCGGCGGCGTGGCTCGGCCTGCAGCACGATGCGCGGCTGTGGCCTACGGCGCGCGCGATGACGGCGGAGGCGCTTCACGAGGCGGGCATCACCCTCGGTCAGGCTTGACCGCCGTCGCCGTCGAGGCCAAGCGGCGTGCGCGCCACGTCGTTTCGCTGGGAAGCCCTGATGTCCGAAACCTATATCCTGACCCTGTCCTGCGTCGATCATCCCGGCATCGTCGCCGCCGTCTCGACCTCGCTCGCACGCCACGGCGCCAACATCATCGAGGCGCAGCAGTTCGACGATCTGATGACCGGCCGCTTCTTCATGCGGGTCGAGTTCGCGCTGGTCGGCGGTGCCGACCTCGCCCAGCTCGAGGCGGGCTTCACTTCGGTCGGCGCCGACCATGGCCTCGATTATCGCTTCCGCGCGTCCTCAACGCGCAAGCGCGTGCTGTTGCTCGCCAGCAAGTTCGATCATTGTCTCGCCGACCTGCTCTACCGCTGGAAGATCGGCGAGCTGGAGATGGAGCCGGTCGGTATCGTCTCGAACCACCCGCGCGAAACCTATGCCCATCTCGATTTCGGGGCGATCCCCTTCCACCATCTGCCGGTCGGCAAGGCCGATAAGCCGCAGCAGGAAGCGCGCATCAAGGCGATCGTCGAGGAGACCGGCGCCGACCTGGTGGTGCTGGCGCGCTACATGCAGATATTGAGCGACGATCTCGCCGCGTTTCTAGCGGGGCGCTGCATCAACATCCACCACAGCTTCCTGCCCGGCTTCAAGGGCGCCAAGCCCTATCATCAGGCACATGCGCGCGGGGTGAAGCTGATCGGTGCGACCGCCCATTATGTGACCGCCGACCTCGACGAGGGGCCGATCATCGAACAGGACACCGAGCGCGTCAGCCATCGCGATACGCCCGACGACCTCGTCCGCAAGGGACGCGATATCGAGCGCCGCGTGCTCGCCAGCGCGGTGCGGGCCTTTCTCGAGGATCGGGTGCTGATGAACGGGGCGACGACCGTCGTCTTTTCCTGACGGTCGCCGCCCGATCGCTCAGCGGAAGGCGGCGAGGATTTCCGCCCCGCGCTTGTCGCGCAATATGCCGCAGCTGTGGATCTGCTCGACGGTGCGGTCGAGGCTCAGCGCGCCGCGCTGGTGCTTTTCGACCTGCGGGCGGAAGTCGCGCTCGACTTTCGCGGCCTTGTCGACCGAGCAATAGCGGATCGGCAGGCTGGGCAGGCGGCCTGCGGCGAAAAGCCCGGCATTCTTGACCAGATCGTCATAATGGGCGGTGACATAGGCATAGCTCATCTCGACCGTCTCGGGTTCGAGCGCCAGATATTGCAGAAGCGCCAAACGGTCGGGATTGCGCAGCCGCTCGTCGTCGAGCTTGCCCAGCAGCCAGCGGCCGGTCTCGGCCTTGCCGGTCGAGGCGAGCGCGCCGATCGCGCTGTCGCGGAACAGCGTGTCGTCGGTCGTGGCCGCACGCTCGAACAGCGTCTCCACGGCCGGCAGCCCGCCCCTGGCGAGATAGGCGCCCAGCGCCGCGCCGAGATAGGACTGATCGAGCGCCTTGGCGTCGCCCGCCATCCAGTCGGTCGCGGCCTTGGCCAGCCGGGTCTGGAGCGCCGGATCCTCCGCCTCGCCCGCGAGCAGGCCGACGAGGTCCGATCGCAGCTTCTGCAGGTCGCCATCGTCCGCCGCATGGGCGCCGGTCGATGGATCGAAGCCGATTGCGGCCAGCCTTGGGCCATAGACATCGGTCAAGAAGCGGCGGTAGCCGGGCAGGGCGTCGCCCGCGATCATGCCGCGCTGGCGCAGGCCCGCCAGCCGCAGACCGCCGTCGACCGCCGCCACCGAATAGCTGTTGGCCGCCATTGCGCGCGTCGCGTCGAGCAGCAGTGACGGGGGCAGTTCGCCGGCGCGGAAGCCCGCCCACAGGCTGTCGGTCAGCGCGAGCGCCTCGCCCGGCGGCAGCGTGCCGGCACCCGCAATCATCGTCTTCCACTCGGCCTCGGGCAAAGAGAAGCGATAATAGCCGGTGCCGCCCGCATTGGGGATGATCATCCCCGACGCGGTGATCGGCAGCGCCGCCGAAGGCTTGTCGAGCAGCGAGCATTGCCGCGTCTCGCCGACGCGCACGCAGAGCGGGATGATCCAGCTCTGTGCGGGCAACTCGGTGCCCAGTAGCGCATAGCGTTTCTGGCTGACCGCGAGGCCGCCCGCCGTGCGCTCGACCCGGACGACGGGCACGCCCTGCTGGTCGACGAAGCTCTTGAGCGAGGCGAGCACGCGCGGATCATGCGCGGCATCGGCCAGCGAGCCGAAGAACTGGTCGGTGTTCGCCGTGCCATAGGCATAGCGCTTCAAATGGAGGCGCACCCCGTCGCGGAATTTCTCGTCGCCCAGATAGGCGGCGATCATCGCCACGACCTGTCCACCCTTGCCATAGGTGACCTGGTCGAACGCGCTGTCGATGTCGCCATTGGTCGGGATCGGCTGGTGGATCGGGCGGCCCGCCTTCAGCGCGTCGGTGTTCATCGCGGCAAAGGCTTCGTCGATCGCGCCCGCGCCGATCTTCAGGTCGGGGCGCCATTCGTCGCCGATGCGATAGCCCATCCAGTTGGCGAAGCTCTCATTGAGCCACAGATCGTCCCACCAGGCGGGGGTGACGAGATCGCCGAACCACTGGTGCGCCAGTTCGTGCGCGACGACCATGCCGAAGGTCTTCTTCTGGTCGGTCGAAGCACCGCGATCGAGCAGCAGGATCGTGTCGCCATAGATGTCGGCGCCGGCATTCTCCATCGCGCCCGGCATCACCGGCGACCCGATCTGGTCGAGCTTGGGGAAGGGAAAGCCGGTGTCGAAATATTTCTCGAGCAGCGACACGATCGGCTTGGTGTTCTCCAACGCGAAGTCGAGCTTGTCCTTATAGGGCTGGGTCCCGACGATGCGGATCGGCAGCGGCTCGTTGCGCTGCGCAGTCGCGGGCACCTCGCTCGAGGCGGTCGCGAAGGGGCCGACGACGAACGCCATCAAATAGGTCGGCAGCGGCCGGGTCGCGGCGAATTCGTGGCGGACCAGATCGCCCGCCTTCACGCTGCGCGCGATCGGCGCGTTGCTCAGCGCGGTTAGGCCGGGCCGGGTCGTGATCGAGACGGTGAAGGGCGTCTTGTAGCCAGGCTGGTCGAAGCCCGGGAAGGCGGCTCGGGCGTCGATCGACTGGAATTGGGTCCAGGCATACCACTGGTCGGCGACCTTGATGCGGTAGAGACCTGCCGGGCCGTCGCCGAAGGGCGCGTCATAGTCGAAGCTCAGCACCGCCTTGCCGGCGGGCAGCGGGCTCGCAAAATCGAGGCGCAGCACGCCCGACGGGTCGACCTCGGCGTGGCGCGCGGCGATGGTCTTGCCGCCGACGCGGGCGACGGCCTTGCTCATCTTCAGGTCGCGGGCGTGGAGGTAGAGGAAGCTCGACGGCGCCTTCAGCGTCACGTCGATCTCGGCATGGCCGGAAAAGCGTTCCTGATCGGGCAATATCGTCAGGTCGAGCCGATAGGCGGTCGGAGTCGCGGCATCGGACAGGATGCCGCGCGGGACGGCAGCGGCGGGTTCGGTCGGGGCCGCCATGGCGGGCTGGGCGAGCGGAAGCGACAGCGCGGTCAGGGCGACGGCGGCAAGCAGAGTTTTCATTCGAGACACCCTCTTGATCTGATGATCTGCTGCTATAGCAAGATAATACAGCGGACAAGCGGGCCTGTCGTTACGCCGGTGCAGATTCGTGCGGACAAGCGCGTCGGTCCGCGATTATGCTGATGGCGGTGGGCTGCTGATTCCGCGTGTCTGGGAGATGGTGGCGCGATGGTGGTACGACAGTGATAAGGGCGTTGATGGGCGTTCTGGCGCTGGCTGCGGGCCCGGCGCAGGCGGAGCCCGGCATCCGGACGGTCCCCGTGATCTTCTCGGGCGGCGCCACACGGCAGGTGATCCACGGCTCGATCCGCGGCTATGACGTGATCGACTATAGCCTGCGCGCCGCGGCCGGGCAGAAGCTGACCGTCGCCTTCACCACCAGCAACGGCTCGAGCTATTTCAACGTCGGCGTGCAGGGCGCGCCCGAGGCGCTGTTCAACGGTGTGATCTCGGGCAACCGCTTCGCCTCGGTGCTGGCGGCCAATGGCAGCTATGCGGTGCGCGTCTATCTGATGCGCAACGCGGCCCGCCGCAACGAGGTGGCGCGCTATACGCTGACGATCGGGCTGGCCGGGGCAGGGCCGGTCGAGACCGCCGGGCTGTGGCCGCCGGGGCGCGGCGGCACGATCGGGCGCGCGGTGCGGCCCTCCTTCTGCCGGGGCGAGGTGTCCGGCATGTATGCGGTGCGCGCGACGCAGGTGAAGGCCGGGCCGATCGTCCCCATACCGGGCGAGGGCAGCGCGATCGACGGCAGCGTCGACAAGGGGGCCGAGGGGGTGAAGCGCTTCCGCTGCCGCTTCGATGCGCGCGGACGGTTCATCGACGTGATGGCGATGACCAGCGACGGCGAATGACCGTCGCCGTCAGGCAGTCGCCGGAACCGGCCTGACCGACCCCAGGCGCGAGACGACCAGCAGCACCAGTGACAGGGCGAGCCAGGCCAGCGCCGCCGTCGCCGCAGCGCCCGCGCCATGGCGCTCGACCAGCGGAGCCGCTGCCAGCGGGCCGATCACCGTGCCGCCCAACTGCGCCGTCCCCACCAGCATCGCGCCGCGCCCGCTGGGGTCGACCGCGAGGACAGCGGGCATCTGGAAGGGGGGCACGAAGATCCAGACGAAGCCGAAGGCCGCTGCTGCTGCCAGCATGACAAGGCTCGATCCGCCCTGCGTCAGCAACAGCACCGCCGCCCCCGCGACGGCGATGCCCGCGATCCAGGCCGCCACCGCGCCGAGGCGGGGCGCGAGGATCGCCGCGAGCAGCCCGCCAGCGATCTGCGCGGCGATGCCGATCGACACGGCATGGCCCGCCGTCCGCGCGTCGAACCCGGCGCCGCGCAGCACCGGCAGCAGATAGACCCACAAGGACATGATCCCGGCGAGGAAGGCGGAAATGGCGAACAGCGCGACGATCGCCCGCCCGCCCGGAAGGCCGCGCGCCGCATGGCCGGCGCCGGGCAGCGCATCGGTGAGCCAGAGCAGGGCCAACAGCATCGCGACGTTCATCGCGACGAGGAGCCCATAGGCACCGCCATGGCCGAAGGCGGGGGCGACGGCCTCGCCGATCGCCTGCGACAGCGCGAGTGCGAGCACCGACTGCGCGGTGACATAGATGGCGAACAGCCGCGCGGGCTGCGCCGAGCGCGAGAACACGCCGATCAGCGCCCAGAGCAGCACACCCGCTCCCGCGCCATTGACGAAGCGCAACGCAACGATCACGCCGCCTTCGGTCACCGTCGTGCCGCCATTGGCGACCAGCATCGCCGCGATGGCGAGCCCGGCCTTCGCCTTGAGCCGGGTGAGCGGCAGGCACAGCGCCGCGAGCGTGCTCGCGATCGCCATCCCCGCCGCCTCGGCGGTGGCGGCTAGCCCGATCTGGCCGATGTCGAGCTTGCCGGCCGCGCGCAGCAGTTCGAGCAGCAGCGGCTGGAGCGCGGAGATGCACCCCGCGCCGATGCCGAGCAGAACGAAGGGCAGCCAGGCGACCTCGGACGGTGTCGAACCTTGCTGATCGATTACCGACATGCCCTCGCTCCTGTCCTGGCCCCGCCTGTTCCTGCGGTGAGCGGGCAGCAAGCCAGATGCGGGCGGTGCCGTCAATCTTCTTACAGCTAGCTGTAAGAATAGGGCGGCCTTAAATCGGGGACAGTATACTATTTATGCTCTGCCAGTTCGACATTGCGAAGAGCGGCACTCTTTAAATAATATACTGTCCCTGATTTGCTGCGCACATAGAAAGAGGGTGGCTACCTCAATTTCGCGGTGTCACCGGAATTGGGGAGTTTCCACTGATATCCTGGGACCTGATGTGCAGCCCAAAGGGCGAGCACTGGTGTGTTATTATTTCATAAGTCGAAATGGTCCGATCGCGCCGGCCGCATCCTCTGGCGATTCACGGCCAATAGCGAAACAATATCGGCAAGTTTGTTGCGCATCCAGATGTGTGCCGGATCATGGTGCACTCGCTGATGCCAAACAGCGATTTTGGAAAAGCCGATGATGGGCAACGGGGGGTCTTTGACGACGATACCGGTAGCGCCCATGGTTAGGCGGCGGGGCACGACCGCCGCCATGTCCGACTGTCGAACGAGGTTCGTTGCCGGCAAAAAGCCGGGCATTGCCGCGACCACCCGCCGGCTGCGCCCGATGCCGTCCAGAGCGATGTCAGTCGCGCCCCGAAAATGCGTTCCGTCATGCGACATGATAACGTGGTCCAGTCTGCAAAATGCGTCCATGTTAAGATGATCGGCGTCAGGATGGCCTTCGCGCAGAATGCAGACATAATCCTCGTCGAAGAGCTTGCGCGCCTTCAGAGTTTCGGGCGCCATTTCGGGTGTCACCAGAGCAATTTCGAGCCTTCCCCGTGTCAGTTCCTCCGCAAAGTCGGCAGCGACCGGACGAACCGAAAACTTTATGTCTGGCGCCTGCGCTCGCACCATGGTCAGCAAGGGAAGTACCAAAGCGGTCTGGGCGTAATCCGTTGCCGAAATCCGGAAGATCATTTTGGCGGTTCTGGGATCGAAATGTGTCAAACGGCGTTCAAAAGGGACCCCCGATCGGCGTCGAAGAGGGACCCCCTTTTCAGATAATATGATGCTGGTTTGTTGAAGATGGCCTTGC
>Ga0233425_10000417_pt1 | contig 112027 bp, 105 predicted proteins | sample Watercolumn_Towu_2_FD_181712 | JGI IMG/M metagenome (GOLD analysis project Ga0233425, IMG submission 181712) | Freshwater microbial communities from Lake Towuti, South Sulawesi, Indonesia - Watercolumn_Towuti2014_140_MG | ecosystem: Environmental > Aquatic > Freshwater > Lake | place... | reverse complement strand
TGCCGCACTTGTTCGTGCCATTGCGGACGATGTTGGTGCTGCCGCAGACATGGCAGCGGTAGGTGATAGTGATCTGGATCATGGGCCCATCATACACCATCACTTACTTTTCTACCACTACCGTCATCTCAATGTCTTCCCCGCGATCCAATCAGCCCCTTCAGCCCCGCCTTCTCGGACAGGGCCGGCAGCAGACCGTGACGCAGCATGACTTGTTCAAGCATCATCTCGAATCCGGCGCGCTCGGCCACGCTGACCACGGCTAACTCATGCGCCCGCGCCAGCACATAGGGATAAGGTCGCGGCACGCAGTTGGCGTAGATGGCCGCTTGCGCCGCATCGAGCAACACCGGTTCGTCCGCCACCCACTTCGGGACTTCGAGTCGGACGATTACGCTGTTTTTGGCGCCCGCCTGGCGCGCAAAGTTGGCGTAGGTGAAGACGATGCGATCGCCGCCAGAGGCGTGCTCGTAACGATCGTTGGTCTCCGAGTTGGGCGTGAAGAGCGCGCATCGCTCGTTAGGCTGCAACTCGTCGAACAGAAAACGATCGGCCAGCAGCAGGAAGCGGCCGCGGCGCAACGTCTCGCGGGTGATCTCACCGATGGGCTGATCCACCAGCTCCAGGATGCGCAGGACGTAGGCGCTGCCCGGACGATCCACATAACCCACCGGTACCGCCCGTGCGCTCCGCAGGCGGCGGATTTGCTGGACGAAAAACTCCACCTCTTCGCTGATCGTTTCTTCGTGCTCGGCGTCTTGTTTTTGCCATGGCAACAGCGGCCCATCGGTCAGGCAGATGATCGGGATGGACAGGTCGCCGCCCAACGCGGCCCGCTCAGCCTCGGCCATGTCGGCGAGCGCCTTGATCTCGCGGCGGCTGCGCTGCGCGTTGATGTACTCCGGCGGGTGGATTTGGCCGGCCGAGTCGTAGAGGGCGTCATCATCGTAGAAAACCTCCGGCGCGCTATTCACGGACGGGGCCTGGCCGCTGCTGGCGCGCAAGACGATGGTAGCGGTGTTGAGCAGATAATAAGTGGCGATGCCGTGCCGGTCGGGATAGATCTGGCTGCCGTCGGCCGCGATGAGGATAGCCTGCGGGAGGCACTCCGTCGCCCGGCGCCGCTCGTCGAGCCGGTCATGGAGCGGCAACGCGCCACGGCGCCATTGATCAATCTCGCGGGCCCGCCTGATTTTGGCGCGCAGCTCATCGGTGACGACGGGAGTACGGGCCAGCGTGTCTTTGGCGCGGGCGATGCGCTCACGCTGCTCGCCGCTCCGTTGGGCCATCGCCTGGCCCATCCCGTCCACTTGTCCGGTCAGCTTGTTCAACTCCAGCGCCATGCCCACACCCTTCCGAACAGATTTACGCTGGCATTATAGCTGAAAGTGACAGACCGGGCAAACGGTTGACAAATCTCGCGCGCTGGCTTACAATTCAGGAGTCGGGGATTAGGGGTCAGGGGTCAGGGGTCAGAAGTTAGCGGTCTGACTCCTGTTCCCTGATTCCTGACTCCTGTTCCCTGTCTCCTGACCCCTGCTTCAAGGAGTGTTCCGCATGGGTGACTCACTCAGTACGACCGTAGTCCAGTTCAGCAGTTCCGGTGGGCGCACGCAGGCGCGAGCCGCCAATGTGCGTGCCGTGGAGCCGGCGACCAATCTGCCGGGATCTGAACGCGGGAACCTGTATCTCTTGATCGAGGTAACCGGCAGCGGCGGCGGCCACGCGGCGCTCTACCGCCAGATGTTGAGCGCGGCCCAGGCCGCGTTCTACGAGGCGAGCGGCGGCCAGTCGGCGGCGCTCATCCGGGCGGTCCGGGCGGCGCATTCGGTACTGGCGCGGGCCAACGAAGCATTGCCCGAAGCCGACTGGCGGGCCGGGATGAGCTGCGCGGCCATGCAAGGCGGCGATCTGACCATCGCGCAGGCCGGGCCAGCCCTGATCATGCTGAGCCATCCCAAGACCATAGATCAATACCCCGCGCAAGCCGGCCCGGCCGGCAGCGCGCTGGGCGGCCCGGAACGGCCCGAAGTGGAATTGTACCGCACGACGGTTGAGCCGGGTTGCATGTTGATGTTGGCCCAGAGCGACTGGCTGACCACCGTCCCGCCGGAATCGTTGGCGGCGATCGCCGCGGCCGAAAACGCACGGCTGGCCAGCGACTACCTGGCGCAACTGGCCGGCGACGCCGATCTGAGCGCCCTTCTGGTGGCTTTCAGCACGACGATCCCAGAGGTGCGGGATGAAACCGTTGCCGGCCCCGCGCCGCTGCTAACACCGGCCGCGGCTGTCGCAGCTCCGACTGCGGCCGTTTTCGATGAGCCGTCCCCAGCCCGGCCGGCGCCCGCAGCCCTGGCCGAGGTCGCCCCGCCGGCCGATGAGCCGCGGCGGCCGGGCTGGCTGGATCGGTTTGCGCGTGCGCCGCGCGTGCCACGTGAGCGACCGAGTGAGCCAGAACCCCGCGAACCGGCGCCTAAGCCGTTGAGCGAAGAGATCGGCCGGCGCAGCCCATGGGGCCTCCTCCTGGCCCTCATTGTGATCCCGTTGGTCGTGGTCGCGCTCGTGGCGGCGATGCTCTGGTTCCGCACGCGCAGCGCCGATGCGGAGTTTCAGCAAATCTTGACCGGGGCCGAGACGGCGATCACCGAGGCGCGCGGCCTGACGGATGAGGCCGCGGCCCGCCTGCGGTTGAGCAACGCCAGAGATTTCCTGGACAAGGCACGCGCTGCGCGGCCCGATGACGCCCAACTGGCGAAGCTCCAGGCCGACTACAGCGAGGTGTTGGGGCGGGTCAACCGCATCACCCCACTCTACGGCCTGATGCCGTTGTGGCAATTCCGGGAGACCGGCCGGAAGCTGAACCGCATCCTGTTGGGCGGCGATTCGCTGTTCGTGCTCGACATCGGCAAGGGCGAGGTGGTGCGTTTCACCCTCTCGAAACTCGGCGACAGCGTCACGCCGGCCAACCCCGATGTCGTGATCCGCAAGGGGCAGGCGGTGGGCAACGCCGCGATCAGCGACCTGGTGGATGCCGATTGGGCGGCCGCCGTGGGCAATCAACGCAGCCGCGTGCTGGCGCTGGACACGGCCGGCGGGCTGTTGAGCTATGATGTAACGTGGGGGGCCACACGGATCCCGCTGGCGGGTCGCGAGAAGTTGGGGCTGCCGCAGCTTGTCAAGAGCTATAGCGGGAACCTCTACGTCGTGGACACCAGGGCCGGCCAGCTCTGGCGCTATCGGCCGACCGAGAAGGGGTATGAGGGTCAGCCGGAGCCGTACTTCGCGGCCGCCACCAAGGTGGATCTGTCGGGCGTGCAGTCGGTCGAGATTGATGGCAATGTCTGGTTGCTCTTCGCCGACGGCCGGCTGCTGAAATTCTTCGGCGGCGAGCAGAAAGCCTTCGAGTTGAAAGGCCTGCCCGACCCGCTCAGCGCGCCCAGCGCGGTCGTCTCGCAGCTCGATGGCGACCTGCTCTACATTGCGGATTCGGGCAACGGCCGCATCCTGGAGTTCACCAAGGAGGGGCAGTTCCAGCGGCAATTCCGGCCCGCCCAGGGCAATGACTTGCAGGGCATGCGCGATCTCTTCCTGGACGAGGCTGGCGATAAGCTCTACATCCTGACCGCGGATAAGCTCTTCAAGGCCGATGTGCCGCGGCTCCCGCCCGGCGTCAAGCCCGCGTCCGGCCAATAGCGGGGGAACCCTCCTCACATGTGCGCCGTCTCTTGCGGAGAGGCGGCACACACGCGCGCATATTTCAATTCTACGCGCGTTCTGCATTTGGCTTCTGACTCCTGAGGAGCGTATAATTGTTCGATATGAATGCACATAGAAACGCACACCCGCGACCGCTGCGCCGCTCGCCGATCCTTTCCGGCCTCCTGCTCGGCTTGCTGCTGACCCTGTTCATGGTTGTCTTTGTCTACGTCGCCGCGCTTTTCCTGGCGTTGGGCCAGCAGGCCATCGCCGAAAGCCCGCTCCAGGCGCCATTGGCGCTGCCCCAACTGGTGCGGGTGGCGCCGGCCGCGAATCAGCGCGAGGGCGCTGTGTCCGGCGTGGTCATCGCGCAACCGGCCGCGCGACGGGCGCAAGAACCTGCGCCGATCCTGACCGGCCGCCTGACCGTGCTGGTGATGGGGGTGGACAACCGTCCCGACGAGCCGGTCGCGCGCACCGATTCGATCATGGTGCTGACCCTCAACCCGAAGACGGGGGCGGCCGGGATGCTCTCCATCCCGCGCGATGTGCTGGTGCATGTATCGGCTCTCAACGACACCATCAAGATCAACAGCGCGCACGTCTACGGGGAGATCTACAAATTCCCCGGCGGCGGGCCAGAGCTGCTGCGCCAGACCGTGGCCGAGCTGATCGGTTATCCGATTGACTATTACGTGCGGATCAACTTCGACGGCTTCCGGCAGATCATTGACCTGGTCGGCGGCGTGGATATCGAGGTCGCCAAAGATATCAAGGATGATCTGTATCCGGACGAAAACTACGGCTACGATCCGCTTTTCATCCCGGCCGGTCGCCATCACATGAACGGCGCGCTGGCGCTGAAATACGCGCGCACCCGTCATGTGGATTCGGACTATGGTCGCGCCGCGCGCCAGCAACAGGTCATCATGGCGTTGAAGGACAGATTATCTCAGCCCGGCCAACTGGCTGGCCTCTTGCCCCGTCTGCCGGGGCTGGCGTTGGCGCTGGCGAATTCGGTGCAGACCGACATGCCGATTGACAAGGTCATCGCGCTGGCGCGGACAGTGGATCAGGTGGACCTCAAGAACCCGACCCGCATCGTGGTGGACAACAATATGGGCGCCGATGGCCTGGACCCGAAATGGGGCTATGTGTTGCGCCCCGACCTGAACAAGCTGCGGGCCGCCACGGCGGCCGTCTTCGCCGACCTCCCCAGCGGTGTCTCGGCCGCGGAGACGACGCGTAAGGCGGTGAAGGAAGAAGGCGCCAGGGTGGTCGTGCTCAACGGCACTCCAGAGGCTGGCCTGGGCGCCAGTGTGGCCGATGCGCTCACCGCGGCGGGCTACACCATTGTGAACCTGGGGAATGCCGACCGCGGAGACTACGCACAGACCCAGATCATCGTCCACGGCGACGGCAAGACGACCAGCCGCGAGGAGTTGGTGCGCCGGTTCAACTTGACGCCCAGCCGCGTGCGCTCCGAGCCTCCCTCTGACTCGGTTGACCTGACCCTCATCCTGGGGGCAGACCAGGCGCAGGCCAAATCCACCGCCGCATCGGGGGGCGGCGCGCCGTGACAGATCCTTTGCGCAAGGTGTACGTCGAGGTCGCGGCGACTTGCAACCTGGACTGCGTCATGTGCGTGCGCCAGGCCTGGGCCGAGCCGGCCGGCTTCATGCCGTTGGCGGCCTGCGATGACCTGTTGCGCCAGCTCAGCGAGCTGCCGGCGCCGCCAACCGTGCACCTGGGCGGCTACGGTGAGCCGCTGCATCACCCAGATTTCCTGGAGATCGTGCGCCGCGCCAGGGCGCGCGGCTTGCGGGTGGAAGTCACGACGAACGGCACGCTGCTCGATGCCCACACCGCCGGCGAGCTGATTGACCTGCGCCTCGATCGCCTGATGGTCTCCCTCGACGGCGCAACCCCCGCCAGCTACGGCGACATCCGCGTGGGCGCCGACCTGCGGCAGGTGGTCGAAAACATGCGGGCGCTCTACCGGCTGAAGCTGCGCAAGGCCGGCCGGCACAGCCATCCCCAGGTGGGCATCGCGTTCGTCGCGATGAAACGCAACGTCGCCGACCTCCCCAAGCTCCCCATGCTAGCCGCGTTGATCGGCGCGTGGGCCATCCAGGTCTCGAACCTGCTGCCGCACACCGCGGCGATGGAACAGCAGATCCTCTACAAGGCCGCGCTGACTGCCTGCGCCTATCGCGCGTCCTGGTGGGTGCCGGCCATGAGCCTGCCGAAGCTCGACCTGGACGATGACACGCTGGAGCCGCTGCGCGGCGCCTTCTCGGCCACGGCCAGCATCAGCCTGCTCGATGCGTCATTGAGCGGCTGCAACGACCGGTGCCGCTTTGCGCATGAGGGCTATGCCGCGGTGCGGTGGGATGGTGAAGTAAGCCCTTGCCTTGAACTGCTGCACGATCATCCGGTCTACCTGCGGGGCCGGCGCAAAGAGATCACCCATTACGCGTTCGGCAATATCACACGGCAGCCGCTGGCCGCGCTCTGGGAGTCGGCGGCCTTCGCCGGTCATCGCACCCGGCTGCGCGCGTTCCCGTTCTCGCCCTGTTCCACCTGCGGCGGCTGCGAGCGGTTTGTCGCCAATCAGATTGACTGCACGGAGAATACCTTCCCCACTTGCGGCGGTTGCCTGTGGGCGCAAGGGTTCATCCAGTGCCCCTGATCCTCGGTCATCCCGACTCATCACGATCGTTCTCTTCATTGCGCCGGCCGAATGGCCGGCGTTTTGTTGAGGCGATATGACACACGTCATTTGAGGCGCGCCTCCTTCTGTGATATTGTTTACGCGCAAGTTACAAGCCGTAGTGGTATGAATGGATCGTCCGGCCTGACCGAAATCAGCATCCTGAGCGGAGCACGGTATTTGTCCATGCGCAGTCGAAGGATGCGATCATGCGTGAAAAGACCGCATCCTTCGACTGCGACCTGCACACCCCGCAGGTCTCCGCTCAGGATGCTATGCTGTAACTGAATTGGCGCCGATGCGATTCTGATGTTAGCAAGGGGGGATGACGTGGCGGGAGCAGGCGAGACTGCGTCGCGTGAACAGGGATCGGCCAGGCGCGCCATGCTGTTGACGGCGCTCTACATTGCCCAGGAACAACGCGGCTGGCTCAGCCCCCAGGCAGTGGCGCGGGTCGCCCAACGTTTCGACATGACCCCCGGCCAGGTCTATGCGACCGCCAGCTTCTATACCCTGTTCAAGCTGGCGCCCCAGGGCCGCTGCCGCATCCAGGTGTGCGACGGCCTCTCCTGCTATCTGGTCGGCGGCGCGGAGCCGGTGATCGAGCAAGTGAGCCGGACGCTCCACTTACGGCCCGGCGAAACGACCCCCGACGGCCGGTTCACGCTCGAAGTGGTCGAATGCCTGGCCTCCTGCGGCACGGCGCCCGCTTTACGCGTCAATGACGAACTATATGAACGTATGACGCCGGAGAAGATTGAGGAGTTATTGGAGAGGTTGCGTCAGACGTGAAACGTGCAGCGTCAAACGTCAAGCATCCGCCATGAGTGATGGTTTGGCGCCTGACGCCTGACGCACTTTGCCCACGGTGTAAGCATGTTCGAGCCTATCCTCACCCGCAACATCGGCCTGCCCGATTCCGAGAAGATTGCGACCTATCTTGCGCACGGCGGATATGAGGCGACGCGCATCGCGCTGACGCAGCACACGCCAGCCGGGTTGATCGAAATAGTCAAACAGTCGGGGCTGCGCGGTCGCGGGGGCGCGGGCTTTCCGGCGGGGACGAAGTGGGGCTTCATGCCGGCCGATCCGGCCATCCCTAAGATCGTGGCCGTCAACACCGATGAGGGAGAACCGGGTACCTTCAAGGATAGGGCGCTGGTCGAGCACGACCCGCACCAGATCATCGAGGGCGTGATCATCGCCAGCTATGCGGTGGGCGCCCGCCGCGCTTATGTCTACATCCGCGGCGAGTTCTTCCTGGGGGTCAAACGCTGGATCAAAGCCATCGCCGACGCGTATGAGCACGGCTTTCTCGGCAAGAACATTCTGGGGTCAGGGTTCGACCTCGATCTTTCGGTGCATCGCGGGGCCGGCGCGTATATCTGCGGCGAAGAGACCGCCATGCTGGAATCGTTGGAGGGCAAGCCGGGCAATCCCCGGCGCAAGCCGCCCTATCCGGCCCAGCGCGGTCTGTTCGGCCAGCCGACCCTGGTACACAACGTCGAGACGCTGGCCTGCATCCCGCACATCGTGCTACGAGGCGCCGACTGGTTTGCGAGCATCGGCACCGAGCAGAGCAAAGGCCCGAAGATCTTTTGCATCAGCGGCCACGTGAACCGGCCTGGCAACTACGAGCTGCCGCTGGGCACGCCGCTGCGAGAGATCATCGAGGGGTACGCGGGCGGCGTCCGGCCGGGGTATCGGCTGAAGGCGGTGATCCCCGGTGGCGCGTCCACGCCCGTGCTGACCGCCGATCAGATAGATGCGCCGATGGCGTTCGAGACGCTGGCTGCGGCCGGCTCCGCGCTGGGCACCGGCGCCATCATCGTGATGGATGAAACGACCTGCATGGTCGAGGCCGCGCGGCGGCTGACCAAGTTCTTCGCCCACGAGTCGTGCGGCCGATGCGTGCCGTGCCGGGTGGGCAGCCAGCGGCTGTACGAGCTTCTCGACCGGATCGAGCAGGGTCGCGGCGCGGCGGGAGACATCGAGCGCGCCTTGGCGATCGCCGGCCAGATTGACGGGACCACCTTCTGCCCGATGGGCGGCGCGCTCGCCAGCCCGGCGCGTTCGACGATTGAGCGGTTTCGGGAGGAGTATGAAACGCATGTGCGTTGCGGGGGATGCAAGAAGAGTTTATAATATGAGATGCGGTTTGTGATCAGCGAGTGGTGAGTTGATTCGAGCTACTACGTAGAGTAAAGGAGTTGGACTATGGCTGTCGCTGAAAAAGTTTATCAGAGTGTGCTGCAACTGCCGGAGCCGTTTCAGGCCGAGGTTCTCAATTTCACCGAATACCTGCTGTTGAAGGCGCAGCGGGCAGTCGTGTCAGAGGACGAGAGCGTCTGGCCGAGTTTATCCCTCGCGCTGGCAATGCGCGGCATGGAGGATGAGGAGATGCCCGAATATACCCTCGCGGATTTGAAGGAGCGGTTCTCATTGGTGGATAGCGCGCGAAAGGCGGACACCCTACGATTGAATCCTATGCGCTGTTGCACGGAGCGCACCCAGGCGCACTGATACCCACGAGCAATCTGTCTGGACAGGTTTGGCATATCAGACTGGCGGTTTTAGCCCTAGCAGGCGTGACGACGCACAAGGAGATTTGCGATGCTACATCCAACCCCACTTCGCAAAGTCGTACTATTTGTCTTGTTGCTCGCCTTGTTGAGCGCCGGCCAGCCCGGCATTGTTGTCGCAGGGACTAATGTTTGGACAAGCAATGGGCCGGAAGGGGGAACCATCAACGCCCTGGCGATTGACCCGGTGACACCGACCACCCTTTATGCGGGGACAGATGGCGGCGGCGTGTTCAAAAGCACGAACGGAGGGGAGAACTGGAGCACGGTCAACACCGGCTTGACCAGCACTTGGGTTGAGGCCCTGGCGATTGATCCAGCAACACCGGCCACTCTCTATGTGGGGACAAATGGCGGTGGCGTGTTCAAGAGTACGAATGGCGGGCAGAGTTGGAGTGCCATCAACGCCGGTCTGACAACCACTTGGGTTTACGACGTAGTGATCGATCCGATGACGCCAACCACTCTATATGCGGGGACATATAGTGGCATGTTCAAGAGCACAGATGGTGGCGGGAATTGGAGCGCAGTCAATACTGGTCTAACTACCATTTGGGTCAACACCATGGCGGTTGATCCGGTGACACCGACCACCCTTTATGCGGGGACACTCGGCGGTGGCGTGTTCAAAAGCACGAACGGCAGTGAGAGCTGGAGTGCGGTCAATACCGGCTTGGACGATTTCGATACTGATATTGGGGCCCTGGCGATTGATCCGGTGATGCCGGCCATCCTCTATGCAGGGACGTGGGGCGGTATGTACAAGAGCACTAACGGCGGCGACAGCTGGAGCGCGATCGACTCCGGCTTACCCGCCGATTCCAGTATCTATGCCCTGGCGATTGACCCGACAATGCCGGCGGTTATCTATGCGGGGACAGACGAGAGAGGGAAAACGGGAGGCGGCGTATTCAAAAGCACAAACGGTGGTGGGAGTTGGAACGCAGTCAACAGCAGCCTGACCAATCGAGATGTTCGCACCCTGGCGATTGACCCGACGACGCCAGCCATTCTCTATGCTGGGACAAGGGGCGGCGTATTCAAGAGTACGAACGGCGGTGATAATTGGAGTGCGGTTAACACTGGCCTGACTGCTGCGTATGCTAACGCTCTGGCGATTGACCCGATGATGCCGACCACTATCTATGTGGGGACATCGGGCGGCGTGTTCAAAAGCACGAACGGCGGCACGAACTGGAGCGCGGTCAACACCGGCCTTACCAACACCTGGGTTTGGGCCTTGGCGATTGACCCGGCGACGTCGACGACCCTTTATGCGGGGACAAATGGTGGCGGTGTGTTCAAGAGCACCAACGGCGGCGGAAATTGGAGTGCGATCAACACCGCCTCCGCTTGGGTTTATGCCCTGGCAATTGACCCGATGACGTCGGCCACGCTCTATGCGGGGACGGGGGGCGGCGTGCTTAAGAGCACCAACGGCGGCGTGAACTGGAGCGCATTCAACACCGGCCTGACGAATACCTCTATTACCGACCTGGTGATTGACCCGGTGACGCCAGCCACCGTCTATGCGGGGACAAAAGGCGGCGTGTTCAAAAGCACGAACGGCGGCGTAAACTGGAGCGCGGTCCACACTGGCCTTACCAACATCTGGGTTTTGACCTTAGCGATTGACCCGGCGACGCCGACGACCCTCTATGCGGGGACAAATGGTGGCGGTGTATTCAAGAGCACCAACGGCGGCGGGAATTGGAGTGCGGTCAATACCGGCCTTACTACCGCGTGGGTTTACGCTCTGGCAGTTGATCCGGTGACACCGGTTACCCTCTATGCGGGGACAAATGGTGGCGGTGTGTTCAAGAGCACCAACGGCGGCGCGAACTGGAGCGCATTCAACACCGGCCTGACTAATACCAGGGTTTACGCCTTGGCAATTGACCCGGTGACGCCGACCATCCTCTATGCCGGGACAAGGGGTGGCGGTGTGTTTTCGATTCAGCAAGTGATATTGAAGAGCTACCTGCCCCTGATCCAGCGCGGCCAGTGAAGGGTTGAAGATGAGTGACAAAGACCGTTTCATGCCCCTGGAAGAATGGGAAGCGGCCCAAATGCAGGACCCCGAGTTCGTTGCCGCCCTGGCGGCGCTCGAACCGGCGTATCAGATCGCGCGTCTGCGCATCTTGCGCGGTTTGACCCAGAAACAACTCGACCGGGAAGAGGGCAAATAAGTGATGAACCTGGAAGCTACGCGCTGGCGCAGACAGGCCAGTGAAGATCTGAAAACTGCCCAAATACTCTTTGACTCTCAGCGATACGGCCCGTGCGCCTTCTTCTGTCAACAAGCAGCCGAAAAGATGCTCAAAGCGGTCATTTACAATGCCGAAGAGAAACCTTGGGGACACAGCGTTCCATCATTGCTGGATCAGGCCTGCGCCATTTTGCAGATCGAGCCGGGCAAAGCCCCTGCGGCGGAAGCTGAGGGGCTTGACGAACACTATATCCGCCCACGTTATCCAGATGCTCGGTCTGGGGTGGAAGACGCCTATGATCGGGAGACCGCCGAAGACGCCCTGCGGCAAGCACGTGTCGTCTGCGCCTTTGTAGAGGAAATCCTGCGAGATGCTTGAGACGATTCTTTCGATTGAACGCTTCCCGATTTGGGCCAGGGAATATGCCCGGTCGGTCGCGCTCGCTTACGATCCAGATTGCATTGTCCTCTTTGGCTCGACGGTCCGCAATCAGCAGACGCGAAACAGTGACATTGATATCCTGATCATCGGCGGGAACTTGCCGGATGCCCACCGCGCGCGCTTTCGCCTGCTGATGCGGTTGCGACCGGCCTTCGCCCCGCTCCAGGTGCAAACGTTCACCCGCCAGGAGTGGGAGCGGATGATGGACGAGAAGCACGTTACCGTTTTGGAAGCGCTCCAGGATGGCATCGCGCTCCACGGCCAAGCCCTCTTTGCCCGTTGGCGGCAGACGTTTCAGGATTGGCGTCAGTCAGGCCTGCGCCGCACCGCTTGTACCTGGGTTATCCCGCCAGCGCTACGTGCACAAGCCAGTTATGAGCAAGAAAATCGCTGAAAGAACCGGAATAGGGTGACGCCCGCACGACCTTGATCGTTCGCCTGCGCGAGCCTGACCCGAACGTAATAAAAGGAACCCATCCATGGCAAAAATCCTCGTCGTAGACGATGACCCCGACTTTCAACTTGCGACACGCATCGTCCTGGAGCGCGCCGGCCATCGCGTGATCGCGGCGGCGAGTGGCGATGAAGGGTTTGCGCGCGCCAAAGCGGAGCGGCCGAACCTGGTGATCCTGGATGTCATCATGGATACCGTGTTGGACGGCCTTTCGACCAGCGACCGGATGCACGAGGATCCTTTGTTGAGCAATATCCCGATCATCATGGTGACCTCGATCGCCAACACCGATTATGCGGCGCTCTTCCCGACCGATGACGCTATTCATATTGATGCTTTTCTGAGCAAGCCGATCGCGCCGGACGAGCTGATCCGCCAGGTGAAGCGACTGCTGGCGAGGTAAAATGTCACGTGCCAGACGCCTGCGAGGCGTCTGGCACGTTCAAGGAAGCCCTATGCGACGCTTCCTCACAGAACTGGTTTCGGCGCCGTTTCAGTTAGCGCTGGTGATCTCGTTCTCGCTGGTCGCCGCGACGACCTTCGCTATCGGCGCGTGGGTGATTTCGCGGACGACCCAGGATTACCTGGCCGAGGCGATGACCGAGCGCGTGAACCGCGACATGCGACTGGCTGAGGCGCTCTATGACGTGAAGCTGCGCGAGGTGGCGGGGATCACCGACCGGCTGGCGCTTGACCCCGTCGTGCGCGATGGTCTGGCGCAGGTCGAGCGGGGCGATGTGGCCGGCCCGTTGCTCCTTGACAAACGCATCGCGAACGAGTTGGCCGCGCCCCTTTCGGGCGGCAACCATTTCGTCGCGATCCTGGACGCCGACGGCCGCGCGGTCGCGGCCCGGTTGCTGCCGATTGCGGGCGGCATGGCCCGTCCGGTCGAAGGCGGCGACTGGGGTGCCGCGACGATCATCAAGCAGGCGCTAACCAGCCGAAAAGCCAACGCGACTACCGAGGTGCTCCCGCCCGAGATCCTGGCGGCGACCGGGCTGGCGGCGCAGGCGTGTATCGAGATCCTCGATACGCCGAAGGCCAGCGCCACCTTGTGCGATCCGAGCGAGGGCCGCGCGGGCCTGGCGCTGATAGGGGTGACGCCGATCAGCGGGAGCGACGGCCGGGCGCAGGGCGCGGCGGTCGCGCTCCACATGTTCAACAACGATTTCACCTTTGTGGATCAGGTGAAGGAGGCCGCCCGCATTGATACCGTGACGATTTTTCATGGCGACCTGCGGGTTTCGACCAATGTGTTGACCCCGGCCGGCAAGCGGGCCATCGGCACCCGGATTTCGCAGGAGGTCAGCGATGTCGTCTTGGGGCAGGGGCGGCCGTATATCGGCCCGGCCTTTGTGGTAAATGAAAACTATATTACACGCTATGATCCGCTCTTCGACCATGCCGGCCGGGCAGTGGGCGGCCTGTATGTGGGGGCGCGCCAGTCGGCGTTTTTCCGATTGGTCAACACGTTCAACGAGCGGATCGTTCTGGTGGCGTTGGCGACGATCCTGGCGACCTTTCTGCTGGCGCTCCCGGTGTCGCGGCGTATCACGCGGCCGTTGAAGGAGCTGCGGGAGTTGGCCGAAGCCAACCGGCGGGTCGCGCGCGGCGATTTTTCCGTGCGCGTGCCGGTGCGGGCGGGCGGCGATGTGGGTCAGCTCGCCACATCGTTCAACGCGATGCTCGATGATCTGCAGGCGACGCAAGATCAGCTTATCCATTCGGAGAAACTGGCGTCGTTGGGGCAACTGGCCGCTGGCGTGGCCCACGAGCTTAACAACCCGCTGGCGACCGTGCTACTCTACTCGGACATCCTGCTGCGGGAGTGCCCGCCGGACGATCCGAAGCGCGCCGATCTGGCGATGATCGTCGGCGAAACCAAGCGATGCAAGGGGATCGTCGCCGCGCTGTTGGACTTCGCCCGGCAGAACCAGGTCGAGGCACAGCCGACCGATGTCAACGCGCTGATCGGCGCCCTGGTCGAGGTGGAGCGCAAGCGCGCACGCGCTGCTGCCATCGAGATGACGCTCGATCTGGATGGGACGCTGCCCATCATCCAGGCCGACCCGGCGCAGCTTCAGCAGGTGCTGGTCAATCTGATCTCAAACGGCGTAGAGGCGATGCCCGACGGCGGCCGGCTCACGCTGCGCACCCGCCGCGGCCCGAACGGGATGATCACGATCGAGATCAGCGATACCGGCGCCGGGATACCCGCTGAGCACCTGGGCAAGCTGTTCACGCCGTTCTTCACCACCAAGCAGGTCGGCCAGGGCACGGGACTGGGGCTGGCGATCGTTTATGGCATCATCAAGATGCACCGCGGCCAGATCAACGTGCGGAGCCAGGTCGGTCAGGGTACGACCTTTACGATCCAGTTGCCCGTCAAGTTGTCTGGCCCGAAGGGCATAGCGCCCATGCTACCCCCGTCAGGCGGCAGCGCCGGGCTGATCGGCGGCCTGGAGTAAGTGGGCGCTTTTCTGATCTCGCGACGCGTTCTGATCTCACGTCGAATGCGCTTGTGAATTCAGGAACACAATTCAGGATGCTCGTGTAGTGGGTAGAGTAAATGACCGCACGCGCCAATCTCCTGGTCATTGACGACGAGCTCGGCATCCGCGAAGGGTGCCGGCGGGCGTTGTCGCCCCAGGGCTACGCAGTGGATGTAGCCGGCGACGCGGCCGAGGGGCTGGCGCGGCTGGCCGCGGGCAGGTACGATCTGGTTTTGCTCGACGTGATGATGCCGGGCATGAGCGGGCTGGAGTTGCTGGGCAAGCTCCGCGAGCACGACTCGGAGATCGCCTGCATCATCATCACGGGATACGCCACCGTCGCCATGGCGGTGACCGCCATCAAGCAGGGCGCCTATGACTTCCTGACCAAACCGTTCGGCGTGGACGACCTGCTGCTGGCGGTGGAGCACGGCCTGGAGCACCGCCGGCTGATCCAGGAGCAGCGGCGCTTGCGGGAGGTGGAAGCAGAAGCGGTCCGGTTGGCGGCCGAGAAGGGCAAGCTCGAGGAGATCGCCAAAGCGAAGGCGGCGTTCATCCGCCTGGTGACGCACGAGCTGCAAGCGCCCATCGCGGCGATTGACAGCTATCTGCGACTGATCCTCGACGGCTACGTGGTGCCGGACGATCAGCGGAGCATGTTGGAGCGCGCCAAGGCCCGCGCCCAGGAGCAGATGGCGCTCATCGCCGACCTGCTGGAGTTCGGCCGGTTGCGCGACGGACAGCGTCGCGGCCGCATCAGCGCGGTGCGGCTGGACACGGTCTTACGCCAGATGTTGGACACCTTCACCAACCAGGCGGCTCAGAAGAACCTGGCGCTCACTGTAGAGATGCCCGCGGAGACCCCGCCAGTGCGCGGGGTGATGGCGGAGTTCAAGAGCGTCTGGACGAATCTGGTGGGCAACGCGATTAAGTATACTCCCGCCGGGGGCCGGGTGACGATCCGGTTGGGGCCTGAAGGAGATCGGGTAATCGGCCATGTGTGCGACACGGGGATCGGCATCCCAGTCGAGGCGCTCGACAAATTGTTTCAAGAGTTCTATCGGGCGGATAACGCCAAAGCGATCGCGGCCCACGGCACCGGGTTGGGCTTGGCGATCACCAAACAAATCATCGAAGGCGCCGGCGGGCAGATCACGGTGGCCTCGGAGCTTGGCAACGGCGCCACTTTCACTTTCAACCTGCCCGCGGCAGTCCATGCGTCGAGAGACGCGCGGAATTATCAAGCCGGAACAGGAGGCCGGATGAGTCTGAAGATTATCGAAAAGGCAGCGATGGCGGCGTTTGTGTCCGGCGTGATGGGGCAGTATACGGTGGTCGGCCCGCAGGTGAAGGCCCGGCAGGCCGATGGACGCGAGCAGTTCGCGTTCGGCCCGCTCACCGATCCTGACCAATTACGCCTCGACTATAACACCACGATCCTGCCGCCCAAAAAGCACCTCTTGCCCCAGGAAGAGGTGCTGTTCACCTTCCGCACCGCGGATTTTTCAACGACGCCCAGGCTGGAGACGCAGCCCCAGGTGATCTTTGGCGTGCACACGTGCGATATTCACGCCATGAAGCTGCTGGACGCGGTGTTCGCCGCCGGCGAGCAGGACGAGCATTACCTGCGCCACCGCGAATCCACGCTGATCGTCGGCATCGAATGCTTGCGACCATGCGATGAGCATAGCTTCTGCAAAAGCATGAACACTCTCGATGCCAGCGACGGTTTCGACCTGCACCTGACCGATCTGGGCGTTGTTTATGCGGTCGAAGTGGGCACCGAGGCCGGCGCAAAGCTGTTGCAGGACTACTGCGCGACATGCGATGCGTCTGAAGAGGCTATTGGCCGGCTGAACCAGGCGCTTTCCGAGAAGTGGCCGCGCTTCTCGTATCGCCTGGATTTCGACGGCGCCGAGCTGCCCGCGCTGATGGCGCTCAGCTACAAGGATGCGCTGTGGGATGAGCTGGGCAAGCGTTGCCTGGCTTGCGGTTCGTGCAACATTGTGTGCCCCACCTGCTACTGCTTCAATGTTTGCGATCGCATCTCGCTGGACGGCCAGACGGGTGAGCGGGCGCGCGTTTGGGATAGCTGCCAGCTCGATGAATTTGCGCGCGTCGCGACGGGCGAGAACTTCCGCCACAAACGCTCGCAACGCCAACGCCATCGCTTCTTCCGCAAGGGCAAATATATCCCCGACATGCACCATGAGTTGGGGTGCGTGGGCTGCGGCCGCTGCGCCCGCGCGTGCCTGGTGGATATCACGCCGGTGAGCGTTTGGAACGCGTTGTACCAGGCGCACGCCAGCTAGGGAGAGTGACGAATGGCTATACCAACCGAAGGTTCGATCTACACCCCCAGCCCGGCCAAGATTGCCAAAGTCGAGCAGTTGACCGCGTTGGAGAAACTCTTTACGGTGGAGTTACCCACGGGACAATCGCTCGACCATGACCCCGGTCAATTCGTCGAGGTAAGCCTGTTCGGCATCGGCGAGGCGCCGATCTCGATCAGCTCGTCCCCCTCCCGCAGCAACGGCCATTTCGAGCTGTGCGTGCGCAAGGTGGGCGATGTGACCTCGGCGCTGCATAACCTGAAGGCCGGCGCGACCATCGGCGTGCGCGGGCCGTTCGGCCACGGCTTTCCGGTGGATCAGATGCGCGGCCGGGACATCTTATTTGCGGCCGGCGGTCTGGGTCTGGCGCCCGCGCGCAGCCTGATCAACCAGGTGCTCGATCAGCGCGGCGATTTCGGCCGGGTTATCATCCTCTACGGCGCGAAGAACCCATCCGAGCTGCTCTTTCGCGATGAGTTGGAAGTCTGGGCCAACCGCAAGGACATCGAGTTCCACATGACAGTAGACCGGCCCGATGCGACGTGGGTGGGGAACGCGGGGGTCATCACGACCCTGTTCAAGTTCGTTACGATCAATCCACGCCACACCATGGCCGTGACGGTCGGCCCGCCGATCATGTACCGTTTCGTCCTGATGGAATTGCTCAGCAAGGGTATTCCCGAAGGCCAGATCTGGATGTCGCTGGAGCGGCGGATGAAGTGCGGCGTCGGCAAGTGCGGCCATTGCCAGATCAATCACCTGTACTGCTGCCAGCAAGGCCCGGCCTTCACCTATGCCCAGGTGAAGGGCGTCGAGGAGGCCATTTGATGAAGCCTAAAGTTGCATTCTTCGATTTCACCAGTTGCGAAGGCTGCCAGCTCACCGTCGTAGACAGCCTGCAAACCCATGTGGATCTGCTCGACGCGGTCGAGATCGTCCAGTTTCGCGAGGCGATGACCGAAAAGGGGGAAGATTACCTGGTTACGTTTGTCGAAGGCTCGATCAGCCGCGCGAGCGATGAGGCGCGGCTGATCGAGATTCGCGAGCGAGCCGCGGTGCTGGTGGCCCTGGGCGCATGTGCGCACCTGGGCGGCATTAACTCAATCCGAAATGCGATGCCGCTGGAAGATGTGCGCCAATACGTCTACGGCGACAAGGCGAGCTGGTACGAAACCTATCCGGCCCGACCGCTCAGCGCAGTGGTCAAGGTGGATGCGTTCATCCCCGGCTGCCCGATTGACCGCGAGGAGTTCATCGAGGTCGTCAAGGCGCTGTTGGCGGGCCGCAAACCGCCAATCCCCGACTATCCGATGTGCGTCGAGTGCAAGCGCAAAGAGAACGTTTGCATGTACGATCGCGGCGGCCAATGCCTGGGGCCGGTGACACGCGCCGGCTGCGGCGCGATCTGCCCGACCTATGGCGACGGCTGCGAGGGCTGCCGCGGCCTGATCCCCGACCCGAATCGCGATGCCATGAGCGAGGTGCTGGTGAAGCACAGCCTGACCGTGGACGATATGCTCGCGCGCTGGACGATGTTCGGGACGTATCAACAGATGGAGTTGGCGGCGAGGAAGTGAGAGGGAAACAAGTATGGGTAATGTAAACATCGAAGTCCACCACGTCACCCGCGTCGAGGGACACGGGAACATCGTGGTTAACGCCAGGAACGGCGTGCTGGAGGAATGCCGGCTGGAGATCGTGGAGACGCCGCGTTTCTTTGAGGCGATGCTGCGCGGCCGACCATACACACAGTCCAGCCACATCACCAGTCGCATCTGCGGCATCTGCGCGGTGGGGCACGCCACGGCCAGCCTGCGCGCTACGGAGAACGCGCTCGGCATCGAGCCATCAGCGCAGACAGTGCTGCTGCGCAAGCTGAACTTCCACGGCGAGATGCTCGACAGCCATGTGCTGCACGTCTACATGCTCGTCGCGCCCGACATGCTGGGGGTCGGCTCGGTCATCCCGCTGGTGCAGATTGCGCCGGAAGCGGTGCTGCGCGCGCTGCGGCTCAAAAAGCTGGCGGGCGACCTGTGCGCTACGCTCGCGGGCCGGCACACGCACCCGATCGCGATGGCGGTCGGCGGCTTCACCCACTTCCCGACGATCGCGGAACTGAAGGCGCTGCGGGCGCGGCTGGTGGACGCGCGCGCCGACATAGACGAGACGGTCAAGCTCGCCAAGACGCTGCCCTGGCCGCAGTTCAACCGCGAGACGGAGTACGTGGCGCTGCGCAAAGCGGACGAATACGCGTTCATTGATGGCACGATCACGACCACCGACGGCGGGAGCTACGCAATCAAAGACTATCGCAAAGTGACCAACGAGCAGATGGTGACGCACTCGACCGCCAAGCACTGCGCGCACAAGCGCGACTCTTACATGGTCGGCGCGCTGGCGCGGTTCAACGTCAACTACGACAAGCTGCACCTGCGCGCCAAAGCCGCGGCCGAGGAGCTTGGGATCAGGCCGCTCTGCACGAATCCGTTCCTCAACACTGCCGCGCAGGTGGTCGAGCTGGCGCACTGCGTCGAGGATGCCATCGGCATCATTGACGAATTGGTGGATCGCGGAGTCAAACCGGAGCCGTTGCCGGCCTTCCCCGGCAAGGGCGGCGACGGGGCCGGCTCGTGCGAGGTGCCGCGCGGCATCCTGTTCCACAATTATCAGATCGGCGACGATGGCAAAGTGCTCGGCGCAAACTGCATCATCCCGACCGGCCAAAACCTGGCGAACATTGACGCGGACATGCGCGCGCTCGTGCCGCAGATCCTCGACCGGCCCCAGGAGGAGATCCGGCAACTGCTGGAGATGCTGGTGCGCGCGTACGACCCGTGCATCTCGTGCTCGGTGCATTTCCTGGATGTGAAGTTTGTGTGATGGCATCCTCATCCTCGGCCTGGGCAATCCACTGCAAGCGGATGATGGGATCGGCTGCCGGGTGGCTGAGGCGCTGACGGCGCGTGAACTGCCGCCGGAGGTCGAGGCGTTGGACGGCGGCACGCCCGGCATCGGGCTGCTCAACCTGCTGGAAGGCCGGCAGCGCGTCATCATCGTGGACGCGGCCGAGATGGGCCGCGCCCCCGGCGAGGTCGTGCGCTTCCGGCCCGAAGAAGTGATCCTGACCGGCTCGGCCGAGCGGTTCTCGCTCCACCGCACCGCGGTCGCCGACGCCCTGGCGTTGGCCCATGCGCTCAACCTGCCGCTGCCGGAGATCGTTTTCTACGGCGTGCAGCCTGGCCGCACCGGCTGGAGCGACGAGCTTGGCCCCGAGGCGGCGGCGGCGCTGCCGGGATTGGTAGAGGCGATTTTGTGGGAGGAAATCTATGGCACAAGACAAAGGCCACATTCTGATTGTTGACGACGATCCTGACATGGTCGAGGCGCTGAGTATGCCGCTGGAGGTGCACGGCTATCGGATTTCCCATGCGGCGAACGGCGATATCGGGCTACGGATGGTCAAGGAGCTTAAGCCGGACCTGATTATCCTCGACGTGATGATGGAGACCACGACGGCGGGGTTCCACGTGTCGCTGGCGTTGCGCAGCCCCGATCCTGGTTCGGAATACGCGGCGTACAAGAGCATCCCGATCTTGATGCTCACCTCGATCCACTCGACGACGCCGCTGCGCTTCGGGCCGGATCAGGACTATCTTCCGGTGGATGCGTTCGTGGATAAGCCGGTGGACCCGGACAAGCTGGTGGCCCAGGTGGCGGGCTTGCTGGCGAAGAAGTAACAATTACCACAGACCTGTCAGGTTTTCTAACCTGACAGGTCTAGCCATATGATAGGCATCATTGCCGCCTACCCCCTTTTGTGTTTTAAGTTCATCAAGCACACTGAAGACACCCCCTTTATCTTCAAGGATTGAGGCATGGCTGAAACAACCACCACTTTCGATCTGGTTCCGCTCCGCCGGATTCTCGCTGAATATGGCAGCCAGAAGGGCGCGGTCATCCCGATCCTGCAGCGCATCCAGGACGCCTACGGCTATCTGCCCAAAGAGATCCTGGCCGAGCTTTCCAAACGCACCGGTATCCCGTTGACGCGGCTGATGGGTGTAGCGACTTTTTACGCGCAATTCCGGCTGGCGCGCCGTGGCAAACACCTGATCCGCGTCTGCGACGGCACTGCGTGCCATGTGCGCGGGGCCGCGCAAAACGTGGCGGCCCTCGAAAAGGCGTTTACGCTGGGGGATGACGGCACCTCGCCCGATTACGAATATACGCTAGAAATCGTCTACTGCATCGGCTCGTGCGGCCTGGCGCCGGTGGCGGTCGTGGATGATCGGGTCTTCGGCCGGGTCGAGCCGGAGGAGCTGGTCGAGCGGGTGCGGGAAGTGGCGCCCGCGGGAGGAGCATGACCATGCCGAAACTCAAGAGTGTCGCGGAGTTGCTCCAGACGAGCGCAGACGCGCAGCGCGCGATCGCCGAGCGCCGCGCTGCCAGGACGACGATCTATGTCGGCATGGGCACGTGTGGGATCGCGGCCGGCGCGCGCGATACGATGAATGCTATTATGCGCGAGCTGGCGCGTTTGGGGATCGAGGCAGACGTGGAGGGAGTCGGTTGCATCGGCATCTGCGTCAAGGAGCCGCTGGTGGATATCCAACAGCCCGGCCGGCCGCGCGTCAGCTACGGCAATGTTACGCCGGAGATGGCGCTGCGGATCATCGAAGAACACCTCGTCAAGGACACGCCGGTCAAAAAGTGGGTCGTGGGCCGCGTGCCCGACAGCTATTAGTTCGTACTTGTCATGTCATGCTGAGGCCCGTCTCCTTCGGCTCTGCTCAGGACATGGTTTGGGCCGATGCATCTCTCGGCATCGCGAGATGCTTCGCCGGTGGTTTGGGATGCCGGAACTTGATTGCCAGACCCGCTCAGCGTGACATCCTTGATGAAGTGCGGTTGTGGTATCAGTGGCAGGTAGGGAGCGACATGGACAAACCGACCTCGGCCGAGACCGTGCTCAAGTTAGCCATTCAGCGCGAAATCGAGGCGTTCAACCTTTACACCGATGCGGCGCGGAGCATCCCGCACGCGGATGTGCGCAAGACACTGGAAGAAATAGCGGAGCAGGAGCGCGGCCATCGCATCAAGCTTGAAAATATCCTGGCCGGCAACGTCCGGTGGGCCGTGCGGATGTCCAGGGCGCAACCTGTGGCCGACCTGCGGCTGAGCGATCACCTCGAAGGCGGCTCGCTGGAGCCGAATGCCAGCTATCAGGACATCCTCCTCTTTGCCGCCAAGCGCGAAAAAGCTGCCTATGACTTCTACAAGGCGATGGCCGAACTGGTGGACGACGCCCTCATCGCCAACGTCTTCGAGATGCTGGCAAACGAGGAGTTGAAGCACAAGAGCTGGCTGGAGAAGATGTACGAGGATGAGGTGTATCAGGAATTCTGACGTGCTGCGTATTGCGTGGGGCGCGATAGGCGGATGACGCGCCAATACGAGATACGCAATACAGGGCGAAGGAACACAACCCATGGCTCCAACCCAACAGACGGATCTATACCAGGCCCTCCCCGCCTTTACCGACCTGCCATTCTACAGCAAGCAGGTGCGCATCGTCCTGAGCAACTGCGGCATCATTGATCCGGAACGCATCGAGGCGTACCTGGCGCGCGATGGGTATCAGGCGTTGGGCAAGGCGCTCGGCATGTCGAACGACGAGGTGATCCGCACGGTCACCGACGCCGGGCTGCGCGGCCGCGGGGGCGCGGGGTTCAGCACCGGCCTCAAGTGGGAGTTCGCCCGCCGCTCGAAAGCCACGCCCAAGTTCGTGATCTGCAACGCCGACGAGGGGGACCCCGGCGCGTTCATGGATCGCTCGATCCTGGAGGGCGACCCGCACAGCGTCATCGAGGGGATGGCGATTGCCGGCTATGCCATCGGCGCGGCCGAGGGCTACATCTATTGCCGCGCGGAGTATCCGCTGGCGATCGCCCGTTTGAAGAACGCCATCGCCCAGGCGCACGAATATGGGCTGTTGGGCGAAGACATCCTGGGCAGCGGCTTCTCCTTCGATCTACACCTGAAGGAAGGCGCGGGTGCGTTCGTCTGCGGCGAAGAGATGGCGCTGATCGCCTCGGTCGAGGGCCGGCGCGGCGAGCCGCGGCCCAAACCGCCCTTCCCGGCCGTCTCTGGCCTGTGGCAACGGCCGACGGTGGTCAACAACGTCAAAAGCTACGCCCTGACTCCGCGCATCGTCTTGAAGGGGCCAGATTGGTTCTCTGACATCGGCACGCCCAAATCGCCCGGTACCGCGGTCTTTGCGCTCACCGGGCAGATCAAGAACACCGGGCTGATCGAAGTGCCGATGGGCATCACCCTGCGCGAGATCATCTTCGACATCGGCGGCGGCATCCCCAAGAAGAAGCGTTTCAAGGCGGTGCAGACCGGCGGGCCGCTGGGCGGCTGTCTGCCCAGCGCGGCGCTCGACACCCCGGTGGATTTCGACTCCCTCACTGCGGCCGGCGCGACGATGGGTTCCGGCGGCATGATCGTGGTGGACGAAAGCACCTGCATGGTGGAATTCGCCAAATACTTCCTCACCTTCGCCACCGCCGAATCGTGCGGCAAGTGCGTGCCGTGTCGCATCGGCGGGCAACGGCTGCTCGAAGTGCTGACGCGCATCGCGACCGGCGCCGGCGCGCCGCGCGACCTGGACGAGATCGAGCGCATCTCGCGCAACATGCGCGAGGCGTCGCTCTGCGCGCTCGGCCAGCTTACCCCCGGCCCGGTCATGTCGGCGCTGCGCTTCTTCCGCGCGGAGTACGAGGCGCACATCCACGACCAATTCTGCCCGGCGGGGGTCTGCAAGGGGCTGTATGAGCTGACCGTGGTAGATGACAAGTGCGCGGGGTGCGGCCTGTGCAAGAAAGCGTGCCCCCAGGAAGCGATCACCGGCGACCGTAAACAGCCGCACCTGATTGACCAGCTCAAGTGCATTCAGTGCGGTGCGTGCGTCGAGGCGTGCAACCTGGATGCGATCATCCCGCAGCCGCGGTCAAAGGGTGTGCATGCGATTTTGTTAGCGTAGGTTTGTGGCAAATTGCCTGTTGATGTCCAAACGCAGCCTCTTTTCGGGCAGCGCCTCAATGATCGAACGCTGCTCTCATCCGGTATGGAGCGTGGTATAATGGCGTCAAGTTGGCTGAAAGGAGTTCACTGTGAACGCTGAGGATATTGATGACATCCAGCGCGAGATGTGGGCGGCCCTCGGGCAGGAGAGCCTTGACGTTGATAGATCAGACAAGATCGCAGAATTCGGCTCTCCGTGGCGGCGGTGATTTGGTGGGGCAATGGATTTCATCGTACACAATCTGCGCCTGAAGGAATTGGTCGCTATCGTCCAGGAGAACAGACGCTTCTATGAAGATTTCGTCGCTTTTCTGCAGGTGCAGGGATACGATTCGGTGTCCGGCTTCATTCATGAACCGTCGGATGAGCGGGCGGCACAGACCATTTCGGCATATCTGACCCGACACAGCGAGGTAAGCCTATACGATGGGCTGCTGCGCCCCTATCCAAACTCGAAGGCGAAGTGGTTCTTTCTGGCCTGGCTTCTACGGGATGCGGCGACCCAGCGGCTCGAACCATTGCTAAAGACTGTCCCTGGCGATACGGTAATCGAGCGGAAGGCGTACCTGCTGAACGAAATCCGCAAGTTTGTGGAGCCACTCTTTCCGGAAACAGGTAGTTGGGAATGGCCTGCCATCTCCGAGGTCATGCTGGCGCGGTTGGAGGGCAGCCGCCGTGCGCTCAAGGGGACGCTGTTCGAGGAGCTCGTGCGCCGCAACCTGCGTACTTTGATCGAGGCGCATGGGTTGCCGTTGGAAGTCAGTGAGGCGCAGGTTCGGATCGGCGATGAGACGTATGATGTTCAGGTGGTTGGCGCGCACGGCACGCTGCTGTTGCCGGTCAAGACACGCGAGACGATGGGCGGCGGCCACTCCTTACTCTTTACCAGGGACATCTATAAATCCATTTTGGTGGCGACCCAGGGTGGTTATCGGTGTGTCCCGATAGTAATCGCAGAGTCGTGGGCTCAGAGACATCAGCTTCGGGAGTTGAGAACAGAGTCGGTTGGTGGATTCGCCTGCGGGCCATCTCGCAGTACTCGAGATTGCTGTCAATCCCGACGAAGTGGCGACCGAGGCGTTGCGCGACGACCGCGGTGGTGCCGCTGCCGATGAACGGATCCAGGACGATGCCGCCCCGGGGACAGCCGGCCAGGATGCAGATCTCAACCAGTTTTTCGGGGAACACGGCAAAGTGCGCATCGCGTGACTTGGAGAGCGGAATTTCCCAGACCGTGCGCCGGTTTCGACCCAGGGGATGAAACATTTGATCCCACCGGCCACTGTGCAGGTTTGAACTGCCACCGTACTTGCCCTGTTCGGGCGTGCCGTTCTCTTTGCCGAAATGCCCCCGACCGCCTTTCATGCGGCTTTCAGGCGAGAAAGTAACGTGTGGTTCCCGAACGGCATCAACGTCGTAGTAATAATCCTGGCTCTTTGTGAACAGAAAAACATACTCATGATCGGTCGTCGGACGATTCTTCACCGAGGAGGGAACGGCATTCGGCTTGTGCCAGATGATGTCCGAGCGTAGCAGCCAACCATCGTCCTTCAAGGCAAACGCGACCCGCCACGGCATGCCGAGTAATTCGCCGTTATCGTACTTGTCGCCCAGGTTGAGCCAGAGCGTGCCATCATCACGCAAAACGCGCTGGCACTCCGAGAACACGGTACGAAGGCTGTGCAAATACTCGTCCGGCGACTTCTCGACGCCGATCTGTAGTGGCGTGCTGTAATCACGCTGCTGGAAGTAGGGTGGACTGGTGACGATACAGTTGATCGAAGCGTCCGGCAAGTCACGAAGACGCACCCTGGCATCGCCCTCGATGATCGCATCCAACCAACTCTCAGTGTATAACGCTGCCATGGCTCATCTCCTATGGCTAAGTTATACCATGTGGGATGCGAGAGCGCAAACCCGGTTTTGATGACGTTTCACGCATCACGTTTCATGCAGGTGAACCCAATGCCCACAGTCAACATCACCATAGACGGCCGCAAACTCAAGGCCGAAGCATTCCAGACCGTCTACGAAGTCGCGACGGCCAACGGGATCTACATCCCCGCGCTGTGCCATCACCCGGCGCTGCCGCCGGAGGGCGCGTGCCGCGTCTGCCTGGTGGAGATCGAGCGCCAGCGCGCGCTCCAGCCGGCCTGCACCTTCCCCGTCACCGAGGGGCTGGTCATCCACACGAACTCTCCGAAGGTGCGCGAGGCGCGCAAGTTCGTGCTGGAGCTCATCATCTCGGATCACCCGCTCGACTGCATGACGTGCGAGGCGACGGGCGATTGCCGGCTGCAAGACCTGGCCTACGAGTACAACGTCAAGGGGGACGAATATGCCGGCGGCGTGCAACACGACTACCCGATTGATGACCCGAACCCCTTCATCCAGGTGGATCGCAACAAGTGCATCCTCTGCCGGCGCTGCGTCCGCGCGTGCAACTACGTGAACGGCGTCGAGGCGATCGGCATCGTTTACCGCGGGTTCAAGGCGCGCATCGCGTTCGGCATGGACTCGACCCTGGAGGACAGCCCGTGCGAGTTCTGCGGGAGCTGCGTTGAGGTGTGCCCCACCGCGGCGCTCTGGCCGAAGATGAGCCTGGGCAAGGGCCGTGCCTGGCAGCTCCAGAAGACCGAGACGACCTGCTCCTACTGCGGCGTCGGCTGCCAGTTGAACCTCCACGTGCGCAATAATACGGTGGTCAAGGTCACGGGCGCGGATGGCCCGGCCAACCACGGCTTCACCTGCGTCAAAGGCCGCTTCGGTTACGATTACGTCAACCATCCCGACCGGCTGAGCAAGCCGTTGGTGCGGCGCTATCTGCTGGAGGGCGGGAGCAAATCGGCAAATAGCAAATTGCAGCCATCCAGCGGCGGCAACGGGCACGACGCAATCCGCAATCCGCAACATGATTTCGTCGAGACCGACTGGGACACAGCCCTCAACCTGGTCGCCAGCAAGTTCGCCGCGGTGAAGCAGCAGCACGGCGGCGATGCGTTTGCGGCGTTGGCGTCGGCGCGCTGCACCAATGAGGAAAACTTCCTCATAATGAAACTGGCGCGGCAGGTGCTGCAGACTCATAATGTAGACCACTGTGCGCGGCTCTGACACAGCGCCACCGTCACCGGTCTGGTGACATCATTCGGCTCCGGCGCCATGACCAACCCGTTCGCGGACATCGCCAGGAACGCCCGGTGCCTTTTCATCATCGGCTCGAACACCACCGAGCAGCACCCGGTCTTCGGGATGCAACTCCGTCAGGCGGTCAAGCAACGCGGCATCCCGCTGATCCTGGCCGACCCGCGGCGCATCCCGATCAGCCAATATGCGACGATCCACTTGCGCCACAAGCCGGGCACCGACACCGCGTTGCTCAACGGCCTGATGCACGTCTTGATCACCGAAGACCTTTACGATCACGACTTCGTGGCGAATCGCACCGAGGGCTTCGACGATCTCAAGGTCAAGATCGCCGAGTACCCGCCGGAACGCGTGGCGGAGATTTGCGGCGTGAATGCCGACGACATCCGCCAGGCGGCCCGGATTATGGCCGCCAACCGGCCCGGCGCGCTGATCTACGCGATGGGCATCACCCAGCACACCAGCGGGCACGGTAATGTCATCACCTGCGCTAACTTGCAGATGCTCCTAGGCAATATAGGTGTATCCGGCGGCGGTGTGAACCCGCTGCGCGGGCAGTCCAACGTGCAGGGCGCGTGCGACATGGGCGGCCTGCCCAACTACTACAGCGGTTACCAAAATGTGGCGCTCGAGGCGAGTCACAAGAAGTTCGAGGCGGCCTGGGGCGTCATCCCGCCGAACGACAAGCCCGGCCTGACCCTGGTCGAGATGATGAACGCGGCCGGGCGCGGACAGATCAAGGCGATGTACATCGTCGGCGAAAACCCGGCGCTCTCCGATCCCGACAGCAACCATGTGCGCCACTGCTTAAGCTCGCTTGATTTCCTGGTCGTGCAGGATCTGTTCCTGACCGAGACCGCGCAACTGGCTGACGTGATCTTGCCGGGCGCGTCCTTTGCCGAGAAGGATGGCACCTTCACCAACAGCGAGCGCCGCGTGCAGCGCGTCCGCCGCGCGCTCAACCCACTGGACGAAAGCCGGCCCGATTGGGAGATCATCGCCGATCTGGCCCAACGCACGTTGGCGGCCGTCTGGGACGCCCTGCCCCCTGCAATCGCTGAGGCGCCGCACGGCTCATGGGATTACATGAACCCCTTCGAGATCCTGGATGAGGTGGCCGCCCTCACCCCATCCTACGGCGGCATCCGGGCGCACCGGCTGGAGAAGCTGGGCGGGCTGCAATGGCCTTGCCCCGACGAGAAGCACCCCGGCACACCCATCCTGCACATCGGCAGGTTCACGCGCGGGCTGGGCCGGTTCCAGCCGGTTGACTTCCTGCCGCCGGCCGAACTGCCCAACGACGAGTATCCGCTGCTGCTGACCACCGGACGCGTGCTGTATCACTACCATACTGGAACCTTGACCCGCCGTGCCCAGGGTCTGGCGGCGATCTACCCGGAAGGACTGATGGAGATGCACCCGGAGGACGCGGCGCGTGTCGGCGTGGCGAACGGCGAGCTGGTCGAGGTCGCCAGCCGCCGCGGCCAGGTCAGCGTCAAGGCTGATGTCACAGACAAGATTCAGCCCGGCGTGGTCTTTATGACATTCCATTTCCCCGACAGCGCGGCCAACTTCCTGACCAACCCGGCGCTCGACCCGGTGGCGAAGATCCCGGAATTCAAGGCGTGCGCGGTGAAGGTGAGTAAGATCCCTGCAGAGAGTTGAGATAGTTGTTCAGAGCGATACAGCCGGGCTTGTCCGGTGTCTGGATGGCGGTCTGATGCCCGCTGCACGGGACAACGCCTGATGTTTGGCAATCAACCGGCTTTGTGCTACACTCTCCCCCAAGTTGCCGGAAAGCGACGAAGCGCGGTCGTGGTTATGGCAGCGCCGCAACGGAGGGGTTTGTGACTCAGAAAACCAAGATCGGCGGCATCATCCAAAACGACCAGTTGGCAAGCATCAGCGTCCTGGCTGTCAAGGATCGGCCGGGGATCGCCGCGGCCGTGCTCGATGCCCTGGGCCAACGCGGGATCAATGTGCAGTTTGTCGTCCAGGTGATTGACCAATCGGATCAAGCGCAAATGGTGCTGTGCGTGGATCGGGTGGATCTGCAACCCAGCCTGGCGGCGATCGAGGCGATCCGCGCCGACCTGCAGCCCGCCGCGGTGACCGCGCGCGCGGATGTCGCCTCCGTCGCCATCTTCGGGCCGGATTTCCGCGAACGCCCCGGCATCGCGGGGCAGATGTTCCGCTCCCTGGCTGCGAAAGGCGTGAATATCTTCGCGATCAGCACCTCGATCTCGACCATCAACTGCATCATCGAGTTGCCCCGGCTGCATGACGCGCTGCGGGCTATCCACGAGCAATTCGACCTGCCATAATTCACTAACCACAATTTCATTATCGCCATGCCCCAACGCGCCCACACAATCACACTGACGGCCCTGGCGCTGATCCTCCTTCTGTTGGCCCAGCCGGCCACGATGGCGGCTGAAACCGGTCAGCCGTCCCTCGCGCCGCCCGCCTGCCCGGATCGAGACGCCATCTTACGCACCGTTGCCCCTGCCGATCGGGTGACGCTGCCGATCCTGATGTATCACCACGTCAAGGTATTGCCGGCCAACGCCAGTGCCACCTGGCGCAATCTGACCGTCACCCCCGAAGCGTTCGAGGCGCAGGTCAAATACCTGGCAGACCACGGCTATCATGCGATCTATTTTTCTGACTTGATTGCCTATTTTGGCGCGGGGATGCCCCTGCCGGACAAGCCGATCATCCTGACGTTCGACGATGCGTGGATTGATCACTACACCGTGGTGTACCCGATCCTGCAAAAGTACTGCATGGTGGGGACCTTCTTCCCGCCGGTCAACTGGGTGAACAACGGCGGCGGCAAACAGGTTATGTCGTGGCCGATGATCGAGGAGATGAGCCGGGGACAGATGGAGTTCGGCAGCCATACGCTCAATCACCATCTGCTGAATCACCAGACCGAGAAGCAGATCATGGAGCAATTGGTCGGCTCGAAAGTCGAACTGGAGAAGCACACCGTCCGACCAGTGGTCGCCTTGGCGTACCCCGGCGGCGGATGGAATACCCTGGCCCTTTCATTGGTTCCCAAAGGGGGCTACGGCGCGGCCGTGGGCGTCACCGCCAACCCCGAACAAGCGCGATCCGATCTTTTCCTCCTCCACCGCATTACCGTGCCCTACAGTGACGATCTCAAGATGTTTGAGAAACGGCTCAGAGGCACGAATCCGCCGAACGCGAACGCCAGCGAGCCGCCCAGGCCGGCCGCCATCCCTGCCCCCCGCTCTATGGGCTGGCCCGCTCCCTGGGGCGACCTCTTCAGCCGATAACGCGGCGCCTTGGACGCGGTTCAGCGCGCCAAATGCCCCCGATCCTCCTGCGACAAATAGATAATGATCGTCAGGTGCGTACCGACACCCACCGTCGAGTCCAGCTTCATCACATCAGCGCACGCCTGGATGTTGGACAGGCCCATGCCCGCGCCGAAACCCATCTCGCGCACCCACTCGGGCGCAGTGGACCAGCCCGGTTGCATCGCTTGCGCGATATCCGGGATGCCCGGCCCGCGATCCATGGCCTCGATCTTGATCTGGTCGCGGCGCACCTCGGCGACGATCTCCCCGCCGTCGTTGCTGTAGACCACGATGTTGATCTCTGCCTCGTAAGTTGCGACGGCCACCCGGCGGATGATCGGAGGGTGGATGCCCAGGCGGCCGAGGGTGCGTTTCAGGCCACTGGAAGCCTCGCCAGCGCGGCTGAAATCGCGCGGTTTGACGCGATAGCCCAAAACCAACGCCACTTCATCCGCGATGATGTCTTCGAAGATGTGGCTGGCGCGATAGCGGTGGATCTCTTCTTGCCGATAGCTGATTTCCAGGCGCTTCAACATGGAGCGCACGATGTCACCCTGGGTGATGATGCCCACGAGCTTGCCTTCTCGGTTGATCACCGGAAAACGGCCGAATTTGTGTTCACTAAAGCGCGCGACAGCGTGCACCAACGGCTCGTCGGCGTAGAGCGTCACCGGCTTGGGGTGCATCCGTTCGCGCACGGTGGCTTGTAGCTCGCCGGCGGCCAGGGCCTTGATGAGATCCTCGATGGACACGATGCCGATCATCTTGCCATCTTCCATCACCGGGGTGCCCGAGATCCGGTTGGCGCGCAGCACCTCCCGAAAATCGGCCATGCTGGCATCCGGTGAGACGGTGAAGACGGTGCACGTCATTGCGTCTCCGACCTTCAGCTCATAGGTCAATTCCTGGAGCTTGGTGATTTCCTTGCGATCCGAAGACAGGTCCATGGGGAACGACTACCCCCTTCCTTCGAACGCATCATGCCACTGGCGGATGGTCAGCTCGAAGAGGCCATGGGCTGGCAGACCCGCCTGATACAGACGGCCGCACGTCTCGAACATCGTGAACTGGGAGGCCAGTAAAGGAATCCCCTTTTGCGCCGCGAGGGCGATCGTCTCGGGCGGAGGAATCTTGCCACGCACAAAGACGATGGCCGACGTCCCGGACATCTCGGCGGTGCGCACCACCTGCGGATTGGTGAGGCCGGTCATCAGGAGCATCCCTTCCTGGGCAAAGGCCAGGACATCGCTCATTAAATCCGCGCCGCCGCCCGACGTGACCTCGGTCTCCAGATCCACATCCTTGGAGATCACCTTTCCCTCGATGAACTGGAGGACTTCGCTGAGCTTCATAGATCCCCTCCACGTATCCTTTCCGTAACCTGGGCGCAAGACCTCCGAAGCATCGCCCGTGAAGATGCCCAGCCCGGCCGTCCTGACCTGGAAAGGCGCTGTCACACGAGCAAAATGTTCGAATCCGGACACGAGGCGGCCAGGATCGTAGCCTTGAGTGACGTGGCACGAAAAATGCGGATAGGGCGTGGAGTAAACGCCGCGAAGCCGAAGCGCGTTTCCCACTCACGCCAAAGCGCCTCTGTCAGTTCGTAGGAGCGCTCGTCCAGTAACGATGCCACGGCCTGCATCGAACACCACCTTGCCGTAGGTTCACGACACTTCGCCAACCAGTTCGGCCAGCACCGCCTCGATGGCGCGCGGCACAGCGGCCGCCACGACGGGTGTCAGCGCCTCACCGAAAGTCAGGACATCTTCGGCTTCGATCGCGATGATCGTGATCGCGTCGTCGGGCGGCAGCGCCAGACCCAACTGCCGACCCCACGCCAACGCGCCCCGAAACGAGAGATCGTGCGTCGAGCCGGCATGAAGCGATGCGCGCGGGTCATCGGCCGCCAATCGGTAGATCTGGCCGGGCGCGCCGTCCGGCGTCTGGATCGCGTCCACCAGGAGTAGCCGCTCATAACCGGCGATCACCTCCAGCAGGCGCAGCCCGCCGACGGACGCCTCCTGGAAATCCACGCTATCACCTGACCATCTGTCGGCAACCGCTCGCACGACGTGGACGCCGACGCCGTCATCGGTCAGGATCGGATTGCCCAGGCCGAGAACCAGACCTTTAGGCGCCATGGTCACTTGAAGATCAATGGCAGGTAGATGCGTCGCGTCGGATCGCGCAAGACGATGTCTATTCCCGTCACGGGGGTGCCGCTCACCGGCACGGGATCGGGTTGACCATCCTCATTGACATCATGATAGGCGGCCGGTTCATCCGCTTCCGGCGGGGCCATGTCGCCGTCGAGATCCATATACGCGCCGACCACATATACGCCATCGGCGACGCCGGTGATGGTATACGCGCCCGGGCCGGCCAGCAGCGTATGATAGGCGGGCGGCCCGGCCGCGCCTTGCTGGGCAACAAAGACAATGATCGTGTGCGCGCCGGTGATACGACCTGTATAGCTGATCTGCCCGGCGATGCTGCCGTTTGCCGGCGGCGCAGGATCACGCAATGCGATATTGACGCCGGTCACGGCATTGCCGCCTGTGACCGTCACCGGATCGGGCTGGCCGTCCCCGCCGGGATCGTGCCACGCGAACGGCTCGCCGGGCTGCGGCGGCCCCATGTCGTCGCCCAAATCCATGAACGCCGCCACGGTGTAGACCCCGTCGGTCACATTGCCCACCGTGTATGGCCCGGCGCCGGCGATCACCGCGGCATACGCCGGCTGTTGCTCGCCCGGCCGGATGACGATCACGATGATATTGTGAGGCGTCGTCACCTGTCCGGTGTAGGTGACGACGCCGCTGATGCTGCCGATGCCGTTGACCGCAACCGACGAGCCTCGGCCATGACCGCCTGGTTCTCTCTGCGACAGGAAAGGCGCGGCGCTGGAACGCCCGTCATGCGGGCCAGCAGACGCCGGCTGCATCCCTGCTGCCATCATCCACAGGAAGACGCTGCCCAGCGTCGCAAAGACCACGCCGGCGCAGAGGCTCCTCCAGCCGCCCCGACCATCCCAAAGCCGTCTTCGATCGTTCATGTGTCCCCTCCCGACACGGGAAACCGAATGCCAGGCGCCATCGAGGTGGCTGGCAGCGCGGGAGCGCCTGCAACATGTCCTTGCTGTCGCGCGGCATCTCGTTCACCATTTATTTGGCGACAATCGGCAAGTGCAAACTCCGGGCCTGATAAATATTGATCAACACACTTACACTATTGCCGGAAACATTCGGTGTAACGAGGTCTGGCTTGCCATCGCGGTCTAGATCACCTACTGCCACGGTGGTTGGCATCACATCCGTGCTATGGCACGCCTGCGGCAAACACGGGCGCCGCGATAAATGCCAGTACGAAGAAGCAAGCGATACTAACGATCTTGGACAAACCAAGGTGTTTCCGCATCTGGACACTCCTTATTTGCAAAGACCTGGCTTGATTGTCTGGCGATGATAACCGCTGTGCAACCCCCGCAACGCCACGAACAGACTCACACCACACACCGGCGCCCGCACTCCAGCTCGATGGTCACCGGCGAGACGTGGCGCGCTACGCGGTCGCGGCGGGCGTGCAACACGAGCAGCGTGTACGGATCGAAGACGATGACGTCCTTGACGCCTTGGGTCAGGTAGAAGCGCGGGCTGATCTCCAGGTCTTTGGCCTCGGACCCCTGGCTCACGATTTCGATAACCGCTTCCGGCAGCAGCGTGATGGCCTCATCCTGCTCTTCCGGCTCACGGCAGTAGATCGAAATATCAGGCCGCTTCAGGGAGCCGTCTGGGAAGCTCACGTACACATCGGCCAGGTGGACGCAGCCGCAGCCTACCTCCCCCGCCTGAGCCGACGGCGCAATCGAGGCGCGGATGCGGTCAACGGCCTGTTGGTGGCGTCGCGCCGGTGAAAATTCCCACAGCGGCAGCCCACCGACAATCTCCAGGCGGATGCCAAGCTCATTGGCCTGCACGAGTCGCCGGTCAAGAGGACGACGTCCAGGAATATGGTTCAACGCCGCAAGCCTCCTGGCATGATTATGCCGTTGTCAGCGTATATGGCCGAATCACACGTGCCAAACGGGGTTCCAGTATGTCGGCAGCCACATCCAGGTCATATTCCGCCTGCAGCCCTATCCAGAACTGCGGCGAGGTGCCGAAGAAATGCGCCAGCCGCAAAGCAGTATCGGCCGTGATGCTCCGCTGTTCCAGCACGATCTCGTTGATCCGCCGCGCGTCCACGCCAATCGCAAGCGCCAGCCGATTCTGGCTCAACCCCATCGGTTTCAGAAATTCTTCCCGCAGTACCTCGCCGGGATGCACTGGCTTCAACCTTTCCTCGGCCATCGTTCGACGCTCCTCGTTAATGATGGTCTGTGATCTCCACCTCGTAGGCGTCGGTACCTTCCCACAGGAAACAGATCCGCCATTGGTCGTTGATACGCACGCTGTGTTGACCCGCTCGATCTCCGCTGAGCTTCTCAAGACGGTTCGCCGGGGGCACACGCAGATCGTTCAGCGATATCGCGTTGTTGATCATGCGCAGCTTCCGCAAGGCGACCTGCTGGATATCTGATGGCAGCTTGCGCGAACGCTGTAAACTGTAGATCAGGCGGGTTTCCTCGTTCCCGAAGGACTTGATCACGGCATTATTCTATAGCGCGATGCGCTAAGTGTCAAACGCTCAAAAAGGGTGAAACGCGTAAATCACACGGCCCAGACTGCCATAGTTCTGCAACCAGGTAGCCTGGGCCGCGGCGCTGTGAAAGCCTGCGTTCCTACTCCCGCTTCAACACATCCTTGACCTTCCCATCCGCGGCGATGATCCGTACTTCCAGCGGCACCTGCCCCGTCAGCGAGTGCGTGGCGCAGCCGAAGCAGGGATCGTACGAGCGGAAGGCCATCTCCACGCGGTTCAAGATGCCCTCCGTCACCACGCCCTTCTGGATCACCGCCTGGGCCGCCTGTCTGACGGAGATGGCGATGGGCGCGTAGTTGTTCGTCGTGCCGACGATCAGGTTGGCCTTCTTGACCAGGCCGCGCTCGTCGGTGATGTAGTGGTGCGTCAGGGTGCCGCGCGGGGCCTCGACGATGCCCACCCCTTCGGTCGGCTTCTCGGTCGGCAGGTTGCGCACGTGCGGGTTGGTGATGTCGGGATCGGTGCACAGCTCCAGCAACCGCTCGGCCGCGTAGAGCAGCTCCACCAGCCGCGCCCAGTGCGTCGCCAGGGTGTGGTGCACCGGCTTACCGCCGAGCGTGGCGTAAAACTCCTCGTAGGCCGCCTGTGCGCGCGGGGTCGCCATGCCGTCGGCCGCGTTGAGCCGCGAGAGCGGGGTGGCCTGGTAGACGCCGCTCTCTTTGCCGGGCACTAGCCCTTTCCAGCCGACCTTCTTCAGATACGGAAACTTGAGGTAGGTCCACGGCTCGACCCGCTCGGCGACGACATCCAGATACTCGTTCGGGCTGTACTTGACGAACTCCTTGCCGTCCGGCCCGACCACACGCACCTTGCCGTCGTAGAAGTTGGTCTTGTTGTTGGCGTCCACCGTGCCCATATAGTAAGTGGGCAGGGTGAAGGCCTTGGACAAGATCAGATCTACGTAGCCCTGGTTTTTCAGCACCACGTCCTTGAAGAGCTGGATGCTGAAGAGGGCGAAGTCCACCTCTTCGCGCGCGGTCTTCTCGAACGCGGCGCGCTCCTCCTCGGTAATCTTTTTCGCCACGCCGCCGGGCACGCCGAAGGTCGGGTGCACCTTGCGGCCGCCCAGCGCGCCGACGATGTCCATCGCCTTGCCGCGCGCCTGGATCACCGCCGTGCCGGTCTCCACGCCCACCTTGTGGATCAGCCCCAGGATGTTGCGCTCGGCTGGCGGCGCGTCCGGCCCCAAGACGAAGTCGGGCGCGGCCAGGATGTAGAAGTGGACGGTATGATCGGCGACGTAGAACGCGGAGTAGAAGAGCTCGCGCAGCTTCTTGGCGGTCGGCGGCGGATCCACGTGATAGACCGCGTCACAGGCCTTGGTGGAGGCCATGTGGTGCGCCTCGGGGCAGACGCCGCAGATACGCGGGGTGATGTCGTTCATCTCCTCGACGCGGCGCCCCTCCGCGAACTTCTCGAACCCGCGCAACTCCGGGATCACCATGTACGCGTTCGCCACGTCGCCCGCGTCGTTCAGAAAGATGTCGATCCGACCATGGCCCTCCAGGCGAGTGATGGGATCAATGCTGATTTTGTTCATGTTGCTTTCCTTCCGTGCATGACGAACCCCTCGGCTCGCATCGCCACCTGGGGAGCGCCACAGAGACGATGACTACCTGTTGGGCAGATCATAATCGTGAAAGGCTCTCAACTGACTGATGATGTACCTCTGTTCAGCGATGATGGCGTTGACCACATCCCCGATCGACACGACGCCGACCAGCCGATCATCTTCGCAAACAGGCAAATGCCGGATGCGTTTGTCGGTCATCAGCTCCATGCACACTTCGATGAGCGTATCGGGATGTATGCACACCACTTTTTCGGTCATGATCTCCCGGACGGGGGTTTCCCTGGAAGCCCTGCCCTTCAGGATGACCTTCCGGGCATAGTCTCGTTCGGAGAGAATACCGACCAATTCGCCATCATCGAGCACCAGCACGGCCCCTGCATTCTTGTCGGCCATCAGTTGAAGCGCCTCGTACACAGTGGCATCTGGCCCGATAGACCAGATCTCATGGCCCTTAACTTGGAGAATGTCTCTAGCGGTTTTCATGGCTCTGTTCATGGTATAGATCCTCTCACTTCCAACTTGGCTCGGTGCAGCAACGACGCGGGCAGGCTGAAGCGGTAGAAGGTCCCGATCGGGTCGGGGATGTCGCTGACGATGCGGCGGGCTTCATCCTCGGTGTCGGCATCCACGACGGAGGCGACGGCCGAGAGAAACGCGGCACCCTGGTCGCGGACGTGCGGCGGCGGGCCGTAGCAGCCGCGACACGGGATGTCCACCTTTGGGCAGAGCGCGCCGCAGCCCCCGCGCGTCGCCGGCCCCGCACAGATGATCCCCTGGTCGAACAGACATTTGGTCGAGTCCGCGATGATCTCGTGGTAGCGGTGGAACTGCTTGATCCGCTTCTCCTCGCGCACGTGCTTGCACTCGTCGCACACCGTCTTCTCGGTTGCGCCGACCACGCTGCCCTTCGGCGGCAGCTTGCCCCCGACAATCGCCTCGATCACCGCCCAGATTTGCGGATCCTGCGGCGGGCAGCCGGGCAGGTAGTAGTCCACGTCCACCACCTGATCGAGGGTCTTGACCGTGTTGTAGAACTTCGGGATGTGGATCTCCCCTTCGGGCATCGCATAGCTGGTCTGCGGCACGACCTTGTTGGGGTTGTCGGCCGACGGGCACTCCAGGTAGGCGCGCTCGAAGATGGATTGCCGGTCGAAGAGGTTCGCCAGGCCGGGGATGCACCCCTCGTAGGCGCAGGAGCCGAACGCCACCAGCACCTTCGCCTTCTTCCGAAGAAGGCGGGCCAGGTGCTCGTTCTCGCTGGTGCGGATGGCGCCGTTGAACATGCAGACGTCTATATAGCCGTCGGGGTACGCCTCAACGTCCTTGTACTTGAAGTCGGTCGCCACCGGCCAGAAGACGATGTCGGCCACCTGATCCACGATCAGGAGCTTCTCGCGCAGCTCGACGACCGCGATCTCGCAGCCGCCGCAAGAGGCCGCCCAGTAGAGGCCTAGTTTCAGCTTGCCATTACTTGTCATCGTCTAGTCCTCCTTGCTCGCGAATTGCTGCTTCCAGTTGAGCGGCCCCAGGCTGCGCACCTGCTCGGTGAAGTCACGGACAAGTTGCGCCCACTTGGGGGCCTCCGCGCCGGAGATCCAGCCCCAGTGGAACCGGCCTGGCTCGATGCCGTACTGCTGGAGCAGCGCCTCGACCAGCGGCATGCGGCGGAAGGTCTTGTAATTGCCGTTAGTGTAGTGGCAGTCACCGGGCGGATGGCAGCCGGAGATGATGACGCCGTCGGCGCCCTCGGCGAACGCCTTCAGGATGAAGGCCGGCTCGATGCGCCCCGTGCACATGAAGCGGATGATGTCCACGTTGGGCGGCTGCTCCATGCGGGAGACGCCGGCCGTGTCGGCCGCGGTGTAGGTGCACCAGTTACAGAGGAAGCCCACGATGCGGGGCTCGAATTTGCCGTTTGTGCTCATATCACACCTCCACCCGCTCCGGCAGCCGGAACAGCCCCTCGATCTGCGCGTAGATCTGCTCGTCGGTGAAGTGTTGGCCGGTGATCGCGCCCGCGGGGCAGGTCGCCACGCAGGTGCCGCAGCCTTTGCACAGCGCCTCGTTGATGCGCGCCACATTTTCTTCCACGATGTAGCTGATCGCCGTGTATGGGCAGACCGCGAGGCAGGTCTTGCAGGCCGAGCAGAGCTTCTCGTCCACCACCGCGACCTGCGGCGAGATGGTCACTTCCCCCTTGCCAAGCAGCGCCAACGCCATCGAAGCCGCCGCGCCCGCGTGCGCCACCGTGTCGGGCACGTCCTTCGGGCCTTGCGCGCAGCCGGCCAGGAAAACGCCGTCGGTGTTGGTCTCGACCGGCTTGAGCTTGGGATGCGCCTCGGCGAACCAGCCGTCGGACGTGCGAGAGAGGCCGAACAGCGAGCCGACCCTCGACGCGTCGGCCGGGGCCTCGATGGCCGAGCTGAGCACGACCATGTCCACGTCGGCCGCCACGAGCTTGCCCAGGTTGGCATCTTCGCCCGTCACGCGCAGCTTGCCAGAGGGGAGCACCTGCACCTCGGCCCCACGGCCGCGCACCATCGTCACCCCTTCTTCCTGGACGCGCTCGTAGAACTCCTCGTAGCCCTTGCCGAAGGCGCGCATGTCCATGTAAAACTCGTACACCTCGGCGTGCGTCTTGTCGCGCACCAGGTGCGCCTGCTTGAGCGAGTACATGCAGCAGATGCGCGAGCAGTACTCGTGCGCGTTTTTGTCGCGCGAACCAACGCAATGGATGATCGCCACCCGCTCCGGCGGCTTGCCGTCAGCGGTCAGAATCTGGCCACTCGTCGGGCCGCTGGCGTTCGACAGCCGCTCGAACTCCAGCGCGGTGATGATGTTGGGCGACTTGCCGTAGGAGTACTGGCTGAGCTTGGTCGTGTCCCACATCTGAAAGCCGGTCGCCACGATGATCGCGCCGACGTTCAGCTCCACCACTTCGTCCTGCTGGGTGAAGTCAATGGCGTTGGCCTCACAGAGCATCTGGCACGCGCCGCACGCCTCGGCGATCTCCCCGTTCGAGCGGTCGTACTGCCGGAAGCGGATGCACGAGTCGGTGTCAATCACCGGCACGCGCGGCACGGCCTGGAGGGACGGCACGTAGATCGCCGCGGTCGGGCCGAGCGGTTTTTCCGCGTAGATGCCGGCCTCCTCCAGCACGATCTCGATAGCGCCCGTCGGGCAGACGATGGTGCACGCGCCGCAGCCGATGCACTCGCGCGTCTTCTCCATGAAGGGCGGGCCGACGACGCGATCCACGCCGTGCTGGGAGAAGTTCAGGACATTGGCCTTGACCATGTCGTTGCATACCCGCACGCACAAGCCGCACAGGATGCACTTCTCGTCCGGATTGACGACCGCATACGGCGGCTCGTATACGCCGTACTCGCCGGCCAACTGCTTGACGATCGGGACATTCGGGGCACGGGAGAGCAACAGCCCCATGACGACCTTGCGGGCCTCCATCACCGGGTCGGAGTATGTCTTGACCTCCAGGCCGTCCCATGCCGGGTGGGTGCAGGCCGCCTGCAGTGTGGACCAGCCGCGTCGTACCACCTCCACCGTGCACAGCCGGCACGCGCCGTAAGGCTCCAGCACCGGGTGCGAGCAGAGGGTCGGGATGTAGACGTTGTTCTTGCGGCAAACTTCCAGGATTGTCTGGCCTTCTTCAGCCTGGATCTGCTGGCCGTCTATGGTCAATGTGATCATGCTCTGATCTCCTTACCGGCCACGTCCGGCAGCGACTGGCTTCGCAGTCATAGTATGCCCCGCAGTTCCGGGCACGGCAGCCGGTTTGGGAGCCATGGCGACCGCATGCGGAGGGACGACCTCGATCTTGTCGAGGTTGCAGGCCTCGCGACAGGCGCCGCAACGCAGGCACTTCTCCTGATCAATCACGTGCAACTGCTTCTTCTCGCCCGTGATGGCATTTTCTGGACACGCCTTGACACACAACCCGCAGCCAGGGCACGTTTCAACGATCTGGAAGCGGGACAGCGTGCGACACACCCCCGCGGGGCAGAAACCATCACGGATATGCTGCACGTACTCGTCATGGAAGTAACGCAGCGTGCTCAAGACAGGATTGGCGGCCGTCTTGCCCAGGCCGCACAGCGAGACGGTGTGCACCACCTTCGCCAGGTGCTCGAGCTGATCCAGGTCGGACATCTTCCCCTGTCCCTTGGTGATGCCGGTCATGATGTCCAACATGCGGCGGATGCCCTCGCGACAGGTACTGCACTTGCCGCACGATTCGTCCTTCAGGAAGTCCAGGAAGTAACGGCCTACATCCACGACGCAGGTCCGATCGTCCATCACGACCACGCCGCCGGTGCCCATCATCGAGCCGGCCTCGGCCAGCGACTCGTAGTCCATCGGCAACTCCTGCAGGCTGGCAGGCAACACGCCGCCTGACGGGCCGCCGATCTGGATCGCCTTGAATTTGCGTTTCTTGGGCAGGCCGCCGCCGACGTCGAGCACCAGTTGGCGGATGGTCGTGCCCATGGGTACCTCAACCAGGCCGGTGACGTTGATCTTGCCGGCCAGCGAGAAGACCTGGGTGCCCTTGCTCTTCTCCGTGCCGATCCCTGCGAACCAGGCGCCGCCCTTGACGACAATCTCGGGGATCATAGCCCACGTCTTGACATTGTTCAGGCAAGTGGGCCGCTCCCACAGACCTTTGTCGGTCGTATGGACATGCTTAGCGCGCGGCTCGCTCGGCTTGCCCTCGATGGCATGCATGATGGCCGTGGACTCGCCGCCGACGAAAGAGCGGGCGCCCAAGCGGAGGGTCACGTCAAAGTCGAAATCGGAGCCCAGGATGTCCTGCCCCAACAAACCGAACTCGCGGGCCTGCTTGATCGCGGTGCGCAGCGTCCTGGCGGCGAGCGTATACTCAAAGGGCAGGTAGATATAGCCCTCGTGGGCGCCCATGGCGTAGGCGCCGATGGTCATGCCCTCCAGGACGGAGAAGGGATCGCCCTCCATCAAGGCGCGATCCATGAAGCAGTTCGGGTCCCCCTCGTCGCCGTTGGCCAGAACGTACTTGATGTCGCCCTCGGCGTGGCGGGCCGATTCCCACTTGCGCCCGGTGGCGAAGCCTGCGCCGCCGCGGCCCCGCAAGCCCGACTTCTTGACCTCCTCAATGATCTGCTCGGGGGTCATCGAGCTGAGGGCTTTGGCCAGCGCCTCGTAGCCGCCGAGCGCGATGTACTCCTCGATAGACTCAGGATTCACCAGGCCGCAGTTGCGCAGAGCGATGCGCATCTGCTTTTTGTACGACGGGATATCAGAGTAGTGGTGGACGTACTTGCGCGTGGCCGGATCGCGGAAGGTCAGCCGCTCGACCACGCGGCCCTTGACCAACGTCTCCTCCACCAGCTCCGGCACGTCGGCGGGCTGCACGTTGACGTAGAAGATGTCATCCGGTTGCACCTGGATCACCGGCCCCAATGCGCACCAGCCGCGACAGCCGGCCTTGATCACCTTGACCTCGTCGCCCAGCCCGCGCTGGATCAATTCCGCTTCCAGGGCCGTGATCAGCTCGGGCGGCCGATCATGCAGGCAACTGACCAGCAAATCAGCACGATGTTGTTCTGTCATGGGTTCCTCCTATGCCGCCACCCGCGCGACGACCCACTCCTCGATCACCCGGCCGCCCGCAACGTGTTCGTCCAGAAGGCGAGGCACCATGGACGGACTGACGTTGCCATAGGTGATCTTCGGTTCGTCGCCTCGCTTCACGTCCACCAGCGGCTCCTTCGAGCACATGCCAATGCACCCGACCGTGGTCACGTGGGCGTTGATGCCGCGGCCAGCCGACTCATCGAGGATGGCGCTCATCACTTCGCGCGCGCCAGCGGCGATGCCACAGGTGCCCATGCCGACGGTGATCGTCGTCGCTGCTTCGGTGCGAGCCTGGACATCTTTTTGCAGTTTCTGCCGCAAGGCACGGAGTTCATCTAGGCTTTTCAGTTGAGGCATTATAAAATCCTCCGTAAACTACCACCTGTCACCCTTCAGAATGACATTTCCCAGGCTACGCCCCTTTCCCGTTCCCGCCGCTGACAGCGTACTGCTTCACCACCTCGGCTACGCCGACAAGGGTCACCTGGTTGTGCGGGTCATTGTCAACCTGCACGAAGGGCGCCTGGGCGCAGGCGCCCAGGCAGGAGCACGCCTCGAGCGAGAAGTTGCCATCGCGGGTGCTCTCGCCGGCCTTGATGCCCAGTTGCCGCTCGAATGCTTCCAGGATATTCGCCCCCCCGTGCACGTGGCAGGCAGTGCCCAGGCACACCTTGATGCGGTGTTTGCCCATCGGTTTCAGGCTGAAGGTGCGGTAGAAGGTGGCCAGCGCATAGACATGGCCTCGGGGCAGATTCAGCCGCTGCGATACCAACTCGAGGGCATCTTTCGGCAGGTAGTTGCCCTCTTGCTGGATTTCCTGGAGGATGGCCAGGCTGCATGCCGGGTCAGCCTCGTAAGCATCCACGATCTCGTTAACACGATCGAGGTTCATCGTTCGCCTGGCCTCCTTTCGCCAATACTCATATCGCCCATCTTGATGAGCTTGAGCTGCGGGATGCGCACAGTGAGGCATTCCTGCCAGCACAAGCCGCAGCCGGTGCACGCCTCGGTGTCCACATAGCGGGCCTTCTTGCGCACCTTGACGGTGAAGTTGCCCACATAGCCCGAAACTTCTTCGACCTCGCTGTAGGTCAGGAGCTCAATGTTGGGATGCCGACCGGCATCCATCATTTTGGGCCCCAGAATTCAGGTGCTACAGTCGAGGGTCGGGAAGGTCTTGTCCAGTTGTGCCATGTGGCCGCCGATGGACGGCTCCCGCTCCACCAGATAGACCTTGTAGCCGGCGTCCGCGACGGTGAGCGCGGCCTGGATGCCCGCGATGCCGCCGCCGACGATCAGCGCGGCCGGCGTCACCGGCTCCTTGCGCGCGAACAGCTCCGTCTGGAGCGCCACGCGCATCACGGTCGCGTTGACCAGGCGCTTGGCCTTCTCCGTGCCCGCCGGCACATCCTTGCAGATCCAAGAGACGTGCTCGCGGATGTTGGCCATGGCGAAGTGGTAGGGATTCTCTCCGGCTTCGCTCACGGCGTTCTGGAAGGTGGGTTCGTGCATCCGGGGGGAACAGGCCGCGACCACCACGCGGTTCAGCCCCAGGTTCCTGATGTCCTCCTTGATCATCTTCTGGCCGGGGTCCGAGCACATATACTTGTACTCTCGGGCCACCGTCACATTGGGCAGCCCGCCGGCGAACTTGATGACCTCCGGGACATTGACCGTGGCCGCGATGTTCACGCCACAGTCACAGATGTAGACGCCGATTTTCGGTTGTTCCATGAACGAGTACCTCCTTGACTCTACAAGAAGAGCGCAACGTGTAAGTGAGGCAACAATCACCTTGGTTGAACCCACATCAAACGAGTCCAAGATGAGAGAATAGCGAAAACTCAGGCATGAGCTGAACGCCTAAGTGGCTAGTGTTGTGAAACATCCCCATATTTACCACATTCACGCTGAAAACGATCGAATCTGAAGTGGTCATCTCGGAAACCTTCACAGTGAGACGTCGTGTGACCACGGTATGAATCTGGCCCTCCATAGCTTACTCCTTGACAGCTACATGACCAGATTCGGATAATCGCCATGCCTCCACAAAAAGGACATTTGACAGTCTCTGTACTAACTATGATGGCCATATCTGATTCTCCTGTTTTTATCATCAAGCTCGCGAGGCTGAGCACTACTGTGCGGGCAGCATCCGATGTCTTACAGATACTCCACCCCCACGATCTTCCCCTGCGCCCGCAACTCCCCCACCAGCCCCGCGACCGCCGCCCTTCGCATCGGCGCGCCATCCGCCATCCGCTGCGCCGGGTTGACCGCCTGACCCTCGACGATCGTGATCTTGTCTGCCTCCAGCAGCAGCTTCGCCAGCCGCGACGCGCCATCCGCTCGCCCCGCCAAATCACGCGGCCGGCGCGCTTCAGCCAATCGCTGACGAGCTACGCCCAGGGTCACCGCGCCCTCGGTGATCAGATCAACCCGCTCGGCCGTTCCAACCAGGCGCGAAGTCGGCGGAACCTCCGACCAACCCTCCTCAGGCGGCGGCTCCATCATCAGCCTCCCTCCCAGCAGCCGGGCCGCGATTTCCGCCGTCGTATCCCCGCAGATGATACGCACGCCCTCCTCAGCCATCAACCGCGCCAGCGCCTCTCGATCCCGCCCCCACTCGGCCGGCGGCCCACTCCAGACCGTGGCGGTGCGCATCGGGCGGACGAACAGGGCGAGAATTGCAAATTGCAAATTGCAAATTGCAGTTTCGCCGCTTTGCCGCTTTGCCGATTTGCTATTTGCTATTTGCTGATTTCGCAACCGCGCCAACGCCCCCGCCAACTGCTCCGCGTCGCAGCCGGTGGAAGTCAGACGGCGGATGGAGAGGGCGATGTCGCGCCAGCTCCACGAACGAGCGCCGCCCCTGGCCCGGATGTACCCCTCACTGACCAGCGCCAGGTGGTCGCCAGCCTGGACGGTGAAGTCGCAGCGACGCACCAGTCGGCCGCTAAGCTCCTCCTCGGTGACGGGCAACAGGACGAAGTCGCCTTTGCGCGCCATGAACAGCGGCGGCGCGTCGATCTCGGCCAGTTCCGCGCGGCTATCGTGACTGATACGAAGCAACGCCGCGGCGACGTGCTCGCCCGCTGGCAGAGCGGCGAGCACGTCAGCCACGACCTGATCTATTGGTTCCCCAGCCAGCAGCCGGGCCATTCCCTGTTGGGTCAGATACTCGCCTGTCGTTGACGGCTGACAACTGATGACTGATGATTGGCTACTAACTATTACTGCGACAAACTGCTCTTCGATTGTCAAAGTGCTCACTGCACCAGCAAGCGCTACATCGCCCGCAGGCCAAACTTGATGCGCACTCTCAACCCACAATTTCATGAAAGGATCCGTGCTATCCGCGTGATCCGTGAGCCAGTCTTACTCCGGCCCCGACCTGATCCCATCTATCCACACGCCCCGATCCCCCACGCCCGCCAGCGCCAGCGCCAACTCGACCACGGTGCGGTGTGCCAGCTTGAGGGTCGTCCGGCGACGCATCTCGCTCAGCCGGTGCGCGTCGCTGTCCGCGATCAGTCCGTAGCGCGCCAGTTGCGGAAACCGGCTGCGCGCCTCCTTCGGGCCGAGCAGGTGCGAGATTTCGACGCCCGGGATCTCCAGGTCGGGCGGGATGAAGCCCAGGTTGGCGATCAGGCTGTACGCGGGGCGATCCACGTGCGCCGGGATGCACAACCCGCCCAGTTCGCGCACGCCTCGGACGACCTCCTCCACCGAGAAACTGGTCGCGGTCGCCAGCAGCCGCTCGTTGTAGCCGACCACCTCGCCCTCGGCATCCAGCACAATCTGCGTCCCGAAGGTTTGCGGCCGGTTGCGCAGCGGCGGCAGATGCGCGTACACCGCCTCCTGCCAGGCCAACGCCTGATCCAGCCGGTCGAACAGGCAGATCAGATGCGCTTCCTCCCGCGTCTGCACCTCCATGCCCGGCCAGACGACGATCCCGCTGTTCGCCGCGGCGTGGAGCATAGCCGCCGCGTTCTCGCACGAGTTGTGATCGGTGACCGCGATCAGATCCAGCCCCAGTTCCCCGGCGCGCTCCAAGATGAACTCCGGGAACATCTCCTCCTCGGCGCACGGGGAGAGGACGGTGTGCAGGTGCAGGTCGGCGGTGAAGAAAGGCATAGGAGCTGGCAGATTGGTAAGTTGGTAGATTGGTGTGTCAGTAAATCGAGCAAGATGGCACGGTACAAGGAGAATGCCTGATGCCTGACCTGCTCAGACCTGCACCAGCGCCGCTTCGCCTTCGGTGATGAACTGGCGCAGCCATGCGCGCACGTCGGGATGGGTCAACGGGATATTGCCCAACTCCGCCCTGATCTCGGCCGTGTCGCAATCGAATTGCCGTGCCTCCGTGTCGCCAGCGCCGTCTTCCCAATTTTCCAATTTACCATCTTCCAATCTACCCGTCACCCGATGCACATACCGCAAATCGCACGCCCCGCCCAGAATGAACGACATCAACGTCCCCACGATATCGCCCAGCGGCGCGCGGTCGAGGTGGCTGTGCCGGAAGGTTGCCGTGAGGGTCGTGCCGGCGCCGACCTCCGAAACGATAGTCGCGTCGCCGTCGCAGCGTTCGGCCGCGGCTTTCAGGAGCGGCAGCCCCAACCCGACGTGCCGCGTCTTGCGACTCGTGTAGAATGGGTCGAACACGTGCGGCAGCTTGTCCGGGGCGATCCCGTGGCCGTTATCCCGCACCTCGATTATTAACCGATCCGCCGCCAGATCCTCGATGATGGACAGCTCGACCCGCGTCGCGCCCGCCTCAACGGAGTTTTGCAGGATGTCCAGGATGTGGAGGCTCAGCTCACGCATGGGCGATCAGCGCACTCCCAACTCGTACAGTCGGCCCGCAATCGTATAGGCCGTCTCGTGCGTCGCCAGGAGGGGGATGCCTTCTTTTTCCGCTTTCTCAAGGGTCGCGGCCTCCACCTTGGCGCCCTCAACCACCACGACGCCGGCCAGGCCGATCAGGCTGGCGACCGCGATGATGTTGGGGTGGCCCTGGATAGTGATCCACAGGTCGCCGGCCCTGGCATTCGCCATCACGTAGCTGAGCAGATCGCAGGTATAGCCTCCGCTAACCTCGACGCTCAGCTTGTCGGGCGCGGCCTGCACGTCCAATGCGAGGCGGCGGGCGATTTCATCAAGCTGCATGGGTTGCCCCCCTGTCGAGGAGAAAACGTAGGGCAATTTGGCAAATTGCTCTACAAGGCGGCATTTATGCCGGGACCTTAGCCAACGCCGGTTCGACGGGCACGACATGCCGCTTGAACTGCATCTCTTTTTCCGGCAGGCCGAACGCGATGCCGATCAATTGCGGCAGGAAGGTCACGGGGATTCTGATCGGTTTGCCGAGCACGCGGGAGACCTTGTCCTGGTAGGAATCCAGGTTCATGTGGCACATCGGGCAAACCGTCGCCAGGCAGTCGGCGGGCAGGCTGGCTTCCAGGATGCTGCCGGCGATCCGCAGACCCAACTCCGGCTTGGTGGTCAGCAGGGCGGTGCCGCAACAGGTGGCTTCCTGGAGGTGATGGTAAACCGTTGCGCCGAGCGCCTCCAGGATGCCGGCCATAGACCACGGCCGTTGACCGTCATCAAACGACGCGTAGGGCCGAACCGTCTGGCAACCGTAATAGGGCGCGACCTTCAGGCCGGTCAACGGGCGCTTGACCTTGGCGGCGATGGCGGCCGCGCCAAAGTCGTTCGCCAGGATGTCCAGCATATGTCGGACTGTGACCTTGCCGCCGTAGCTGAGGTTCTCGACTTCGAGCGCCTGGTTGACGCGGGCCAAAGTCGCGGGATCGGCGACCGCCGCATTGGTGCGCGCGAAACTGGTGAAGCACGCGCTGCAGCCGACCACCATCGTGCGACCGTTGCCCGCCTTTTCGGCCAACGCCAGGTTGCGCGCAGGCAAGGCCATCCCCAGCAGATCGCTCATCACCGGGGCCACGCTGGCGCCGCAGCAGGTCCAGTCTTCGATCTCGTGAACTTCCGCGCCCAACGCCTTGAAGACGGCCAACATCGCGCCTTTATACTCCTGCGCCGAGGCGTCCATCGAGCAACCAGGATAGAAGATGTAGCTTTTCATTGACGCTTCTCCAACTCTGCTACCCGATCGAACAGCTTCGCCAGCTTGCCTTCCCCTCGCAGCATCGGCAGCTCCGGCTTGAGCTTGCCGCGGCGCAGCAGCGTCAGGCCCATCGTCGCGTAGCCGAGCGCCTCAAACGGGTTGGTGGAGAGGAAATAGCGCGCCATGAACTCCGTCTCGCGCATCCGGCCGTAGCGCCGCATCACGTCGCTGAAGGTGAGATAGAACTGAGTGCTTTCGCGCCACTGCTTGATCTGCTGCTGGATGGCGAGTTGTTTGAGCTTGGCGATGGTTTCGGTGAGGGGGATGCCGCGCGGGCAGCGCACCTGGCACTGATAACAGATGCTGCACAGCCACATCGTCTTGCTGTGCAGCACATCGTCTACCAGGCCGAGCTGCACCATGCGCCACATCTTGCGCGGGGTGATATCCATGGCCGAGGCAGAGGGGCATGAAGCGGTGCAAGTGCCGCACTGGATACAGGTGCGGAGTTGGTGTCCGGCAGGGGTCAAGCGGTCACCGAACGCGGGGTCGCGCTTGATGTCAGTGAGGATGATGACCTCAGGCGTTGTCACAGGATGTCTCCTTCGCGTGGCCGCGACCCCCGCAATGCAGAGCGGTTGGCTCGGCCGCTGGTGCAATTGACACGTTGTCAATGACAAAGCTACCAGGCCCGCAACTGCGAGGTTTCCAAGCCAGCCTCGCCGGCTGACGGGCAACCAATTCGTGACTGATGTCGGTAGAATGCCAGGATCGGCCTGGGCGATCCTCGTCTTGTGACAAAACACACTATTAGCTTGTGGTAGTATACTCCGGCGAACCAGGAAAACGTATGACGGGCATCATACTGACAAATGGATCGTGCACATAGGGACAAACGGCCGCCGATCGGCGCGATACTCCAGGGCTAATGATCGGGGCGATACGCCGGGAGGATCACAGTGAAGGTCGTGCCCGCGCCAACGACGCTCTCGACATTGATCGTGCCATGATATAGCTCGACCAATTGCTTCGCGATGGCGAGGCCCAGCCCGGTGCCGACGATGTTCGCCGCGCGCGCATTTGGCGCGCGATAGAACTCATCGAAGAGGTGCGGCAACGCCTCGGCTGGGATGCCGATGCCGGTGTCGGCCACGGTGACGAAGACCTCGTCGCCGGTCTGACACAGGCCGACCGTCACCTGGCCCCCCCCAGGGGTGTATTTCACGGCGTTGCCCACCAGGTTGACCAGGATGCGATCCAACCCATCTTCGGTCGCCACGACCACGATCTCGTCCCGGCACGCGCGATACTCCAGGGCCACGCCCTTCTCTTCGGCGCGCGGCTGGAGGAGCAGCACCGCCCGGCCGACGGGGCCATTCAGCGCCACCGGGCCAAGCACGCGTGCGCTGTGCGCACGGCTGGCTGCCAGATCGAGCAGATCATTGACCAGGCTTTCCAGGTGATCCAACTGCGCGGAGATGCGACTGAAGACGTGCTGCTGCTTCTCGGTCAGCGCGCCGGCGTAGCCCTTCACGACATTGCGCACCAACGTTTGCGAGACGGCAATCGGGGAGCGCAATTCGTGCGTGGTCACATGGATGAACTCAGCCTGGCTGGCTTCAAGCCGCGCCAACGCAGCGGCCTTCTGTTCGGCCGCCAGGAACGCGGCCGCCAGATCAACGAGAGCCTGTGCGCGACGGATGTGCTCGGCGCCGAACGCCGCCGAAGCGGACGCGTAGAGATGCAATGCGCCAAGCGGCCGGCTGGGCGGACCGAGGCGGAGGTGGAGACGTGCAGGGAAGGGAGCGGCGGCGGAAGCAGTATGGCTGACTCCATCGGCCACAGCCTGCTGGTCCTCTATTTGCTCGGAGAAGATGACTTGTCGGGGCAGCAGTCCTTCGGGAATCCCCTGGCTGGCGGCGAGCGTCAGCGTATCGGCAGCATTGTCGAGCAGCCAGACCGCGCCCGCGTCGGCGGACATGATAGCCTGGGCTGTAGCGAGCAAGAGATCGAGCGCGTTGCGCATCCTGACCGCTCCGTCTGACGCCCAAAATCAACTTCATTTCCCGGCAAGGAGTGCGCCGACCTTTTCGAGCAAGATGTCCGGATCCACCGGCTTCTCCACGAAGTCATCCACGGGCAGATAGACTTCATCCGGTCCAAAACGCAGCGAGGTGGTCGTATGGATCGCTGTCAGCATCAGGATCGGCGTATCTCGAAACTGCGCATAGGGTGAATGCGCATCCGGGCTGCGTAACGTCAGCGAGACCTGGAAGCCCGCCGTGCCGGTCTCCATCATCACATCGAGGATGATCAGATCGGGGGCGAACTGGAGGACCTTTTGTAGCCCCTCCTGGCCCGAGGCAGCAAAGGCGAGGAGATAGCCGCTGGCTTCCAGCGGCATCGCCACCGCCAGCGCCATATCGGGATTGTCTTCGATAATAAGAATTTTGTGCATCATCCGCACCCGCTAGGTTGTATCAAAGAAATCATGCCACCGTCGTAGGCTGCTCTCGAAGATGCCGCAACTCGGCAACCCCGCCTGGTAGAGCCGCCCGGCCGTCTCGAATAACGTGTATTTGGAGGCCAGCAGCGGAATACCCTTGTCGCTTGCCAGGGCCTTCGTCTCTGGCGGCGGCAGCTTGCCGCGCACGAAGACGATGGCGCGAATGCCAGCCATATCCGCCGTGCGCACCACCTGGGGATTGGTCAAGCCGGTGAGGAGCAACGTATCGGCATGGGTGAACGCCAGCACGTCGCTCATCAGATCAGCGCCGCATCCCATCTGGACCGAGATGTCCAGATCAACGTCCGTGGTGATGACCTTGCCATCAATCGCCTTCAGCACATCCCGCAACTGCATGGTATGACCTCCACAACATCTGCTGCGCGCGACTCGCGTGAGAAAAAAGCCACGCAATCAGCACAAAGCAGCATAGCACGCGTAGCCCGATGGGAGTATGACGCTTATCATGCCGATGCGTTGCGCGACCGATTCACTCCACCGCGAACGGGGCAACGTGTTTTCGACATCGTGCAACATGTTGGCCGGAAGGCGAAGAAGCGTTTTTGACTTCCCGCCGGAGTAACTTTATACTCCATGCCGCGGTCCGGGTTGTCCAAAGCCCACCGTTCAGGAACATCACCCTATGCGAATTGCTGTCGGAGCCGACCATGCCGGCTTTCCACTCAAAGAATCGGTTATCCAGGTCGTGAAGGCCGCCGGGCATGATGTGCTCGATCTCGGCGCCTTCGATGCTGAGCCATCGGACTATCCTGATTTCGCGTTAGCGGTGGGCCGCGCGATCCAAGAGGGCCGGGCCGCGCGCGGGATCCTGCTCTGCGGCAGCGGGGTCGGCGCGTCCATCGCGGCGAACAAGCTGCGCGGCATCCGCGCGGGGCTGTGCCACGATGTCTATTCGGCCCATCAATGCGTCGAGCACGATGACGCCAACATCCTCTGCCTGGGGCCGCGCATCGTCGGCCCGGCGCTGATGGCCGAGTTGGTCGTCGCGTTTCTCGCCGCGCAGTTCACCGGCGAGGCCCGCCACCGCCGGCGCCTGGGCAAGATCGCCGCGATGGAGACGACGGGGTAAACCGGTGTGGGAGATAACGCAGAATTATCGGGGCATGTCACCCTGAGCGGGTCAACGACAAATAGCCCATTGCGGTATGCATCCAGCGAAGGGTCTCGTCGTTTGGCGCGCAGATTCTTCGCTGGTTTCACAGTGTCACGAGAGAACCGGGACAGGCCCGCTCAGAATAACGCGATTCACCAGTGAAAGGTACCCATGATTCCTGCTCCAACCCGCGCACAGCCCGCCGGGGAACCGGCCCTCACCCTCAGCACGCCCATCCCGCCCCGCACCACGATGGTGATCTTCGGGGCCAGCGGCGACCTGACGCAGCGCAAGCTGATCCCGGCCCTATATACGCTCGATGTGGAGGGCCGCCTGCCGGAACGCTACGCGATCATCGGCGTGGCGCGCAGCGAATTTAGCGATGAAGGCTTCCGCGCGCATCTTCAGGAAGGGGTGCAGGCCCATGCCCGGCTCGCAAACCAGGACGCGGCCGCGTGGGCGCGCTTCGCCGCGCACGTGCATTATTGTCAGGGCGCCTATGACGATCCGGCCACCTACGCCGCGCTGGCGCGGCGGATCGCAGAGATGGATGACTCCTGCGATACGTGCGGCAACCACCTGTTCTACCTTTCCACGCCGCCGCAGCTCTACCCCGTCATCGTGGCGCAGTTGGGCGCGGCCGGGCTGAACCGCAAAGGCGCGGCCGGCAGCGATGGTTTCGTCCGGATCATCATCGAGAAGCCGTTCGGCCACGACCTGGCGAGCGCGCAGGCGTTGAACACCCAGATCCACGATGTCTTCGATGAAGGCCAGGTGTACCGGATAGATCACTACCTGGGCAAGGAAACCGTCCAAAACATCATGGTGTTCCGCTTCGGCAACGCCATCTTCGAGCCGGTGTGGAACCGCAACTACGTGGATCACGTGCAGATCACGGTCGCGGAAGAGGTCGCGGTCGGCCCGCGGGCCGGCTACTACGACACGGCCGGCGTACTGCGCGATGTCTTTCAGAACCATCTGCTGCAACTGCTGACCCTCATCGCCATCGAGCCGCCGGCGGCCTTCAACGCCAAGTTCCTGCGCGATGAAAAGGTCAAGGTGTTGCAGGCGGTGCGGCCCATGCGCCCCGACGAGGTGCCCGCCGCCACCGTGCGCGGCCAGTATCGCACTTACCGCGATGAACCCGGCGTGCGCCCCGGCTCGACCACCGCCACCTTCGCCGCGGTGCGCCTGCACGTGGACAACTGGCGCTGGCAGGGGGTGCCGTTCTATCTGCGATCGGGCAAGCTGCTGGCGAACAAAGCTACCGAGATCACGATCCAGTTCAAGGATGTGCCGCACAAGCTCTTCCGGCAGGCCGTGGGCGGCAGTCCGCACGCCAACTTCATCACCTTCTGCATCCAGCCGGAAGAAGGGATGCACCTGCGCTTCGAGACGAAGACCCCCGGCGCGGGGATGCGGATGCGCTCGGTGGAGATGGATTTCCAGTTCGGCGAGGAATTCGGTCACACTGCGCTGCCCGAAGCCTACGAGCGGCTGCTGCTGGATGCGCTCAACGGCGACGCCTCGCTTTTCGCCCGCGCCGACGAGATCGAGCTGAGCTGGCAGATCATGGATCCCATCCAGGCCGGGTGGGATGCTTCGGGCCGGATGAACTCCACCACCGAAGGATGGCGCGCCGAAACCGCGCCGCCGCTGGAGTTCTACGAAAAAGGCTCCTGGGGGCCGCCCGGCGCCGACCGGATGCTGGCGCAGGTGGGGCGCCACTGGCGCTTGACCTGCCATAAGTGACAGGAGTTACGCAGTCGCACGTCATTGCGAGGGTTTGTGCGAAGCAATCTCCTTAACTCTGCTCTGGCCGGTCTCTGACCGAGCCAGTTGGAGGAAACTCATTCCCTGGGTCTACTGACCTCAGCCGCGCTCACTCCCCAGCCCACCGCTCCATGAGGGTCAAGATCAGCCACACCAGGCCGAACAGCCCGGAACCAGCCAGCAGGCACGTCAGTCCCAGGATGAGCGCGCTGCTGCCGTAGATCAGGGCGATGAGCGCGCCGCCCACGCCGACGAGGAAGATCACGACGGCGAGCGCCAGGTTGCGGTCATTCTTCCGGCGAAACGCCCGGGTGTCGGTCGGCGGCCGCGCAGATGGCAGGGTATCAGACATGTCTGCCTCCACAGGCATACGGCGCATTCCAAGTCAGTCACGAGCATCCTGAGCGGAGGGCCGCAGCCGTTCGCGGCCCGCAGTCGAAGGACGCGGCTTTGCACATCAGGCGCTTCGCATCCTTCGACTACGTGGCGAAAGGCTGCCACTTCGCTCAGGATGCTCCACCAAATCATTATAGCACAGGTTCGCCCGCCGCCGGATTTGTGATACAATAGCCGCATGTCCAAGCCTGACAGCCTCTTCGACGCCCGCCGCGCCGAGCTGACCGAGAAGGAAGCCCCCCTGGCCGCGCGGATGCGGCCGCGCACGCTGGACGAATTCATCGGCCAGGAGCACATCGTGGGGCCGGGTCGGCTCCTGCGCCGCGCCATCCAGGCCGACCAGCTCAGCTCGGTCATCTTCTACGGGCCGCCGGGCACCGGCAAGACGACCCTGGCGCGCATCATCGCCAACACCACGCGGGCGCACTTCATCGCCATCAACGCGGTGCTGGCCGGCGTCGCCGACATCCGCGCGGCCATCGCCACGGCCCAGGAGCGCCGCGGGCAGTTCGGCCAGCGCACCATCCTCTTCGTGGATGAAGTCCATCGCTTCAACAAGGCGCAACAAGACGCGCTGCTGCCGTGGGTCGAGAACGGCACGGTGATCCTGATCGGCGCGACGACCGAGAACCCCTATTTCGAGGTCAACAAAGCGCTCGTCAGCCGCTCCCGCATCTTCCAGCTCAAGCCGCTGACGACCGACGACCTCTTTGCCGTCGCGCGCCAGGCCCTGGCCGACCCCGACCGCGGCTACGGTAAGCTCAACATACAGATTGACGACGACGCCCTGGCCCACCTGGTGGATGTCGCCAACGGCGACGCCCGCGGTGTGCTAAACGCGTTGGAGCTGGCCGTCGAAACGACCCCAGCCGAACCCGTATCCGCCGACCAGCAATCTGCAATCCGCAATCTGCAATCCGCAATCCACATCACCCTGGCCGTGGCCGAAGAATCCATCCAACGCCGCGCCGTCCTCTACGACAAAGAGGGGGATGTCCACTACGACACCATCAGCGCGTTCATCAAAAGCCTGCGCGGGTCCGACCCCGATGCGGCGCTTTACTGGATGGCGCGCATGATCTACGCGGGCGAAGAGCCGCGCTTCATCTTCCGGCGCATGATCGTCTTCGCCGGGGAGGATGTGGGGCTGGCCGATCCGCACGCCATGCGCCACGTCATGGCCTGTGCGCAAGCGTTCGAGTACGTGGGGATGCCGGAGGGCCGCTTCCACCTGGCGAACGCGGCGCTCTACCTGGCGACTGCGCCCAAAAGCAACTCGGTGATGGCGTTCTTCGACGCGCTGGAAACGGTGGAGAAGGAACGCGAGGCCGAGGTACCCACGCATCTGCGCGACGCCAGCCGCGACAAGGAGGGGTTCGGCCACGGCGAAGGGTATCTCTATCCGCACGCGTACCGCGATCACTGGGTGGCGCAACAGTACTTGCCCGATGCCCTGCAGGGCCGCGTCTTCTACCAGCCGGGCGGGCTGGGATACGAAGCAAAGGTCAAGGCAGAGGTGGACCGGCGCCGCGAGGCGCAACTGGCGGCGATGATGGAAGGTAACGCGGGCTTCGGCATCAGCGAGGCGCTCACCTTCACCGGCGAGTTGGCCCGCGGCGACCGCGACCGCTGGCTCCAGCGCGCCATCGGGGGCGCGGGCGAGCGGCTGGCCAACCTGCGCGACCGCGTGCTCGACGCGGCGAAGCTGCAACGCCATCACCTCGTCCTCGATCTCAACGCGGGCAGCGGCCTGCTGACCTGGGAGGCGCTGCGCCGCGTGCCCGAAGGCGGCGTCTGGGCGCTGGCGGCCACGGTCGCCGAGGCGGACGCGCTGCGCGAGATCGCGGCCCGGCTTTCCGCCGTGGAGCGCCCCACCGTGTTGCAGGGCGCGCTGGTCGAGCTGTTCGAATTGCTGGCGCTGCGCGGCGAGGAGGCGGTGCGCTTCGACGCCATTGTCGGCCGCGGCCTGGTCACCGCGCAACACCGCGCACCGGACGCAACACGTAACACGCAACACGCAACACGCAACCACGTTCTACCACAGATCGCGCAGTTGCTCGCCGGCCTCCTCCGCCCCGGCGGGGTCATCAGCCTGGCCGAGCCGACGCCGCGCCACACCCAGCGGCTCTATGCGCTGGTGGATCTGGCGACGCTCGGCGCGGGGCTGGCCGCGCAGGTGCAAGAGGCCGAGGAAGCGATCTACGCGGCAGCGGATGATGGGCTGGTGAATTGGGCCGAGGACGATCTGCGCGCCGCCTTCCGGGACGCGGGCCTGGCGGAGACGACGGTCGAGGCGGTCGAGACGACCGCCGACGTGCGCATCACCTCCGCGCAGCTCGACCGGTGGTTCACGCCCGCGACGGCCGACGCACGGCCGGCCTATGTGCAACGGCTGGCCGCGCAGTTGGACGCCGACGAGATCGCGGCCGTCGAGGCGCTCTATCGGCGCAAGCTGACCGGCGCGACCGTCCCGTGGCGGTCGGTCACGGCGTATCTCGTGGCGCGGGCATAGGATTCAGGACGATGTCAACCTGTCTCATCCTCGGCGCGACCGGCTTCATCGGCGGGCAGATCACTCGCGCGGCGCTGCGCCGCGGCTGGCGCGTGCGCGGCCTGCGCCGCACCCCCGGCGCAGTCGGCGACCTGCATGAATATGTCATTGCGAGGCCCGCCGTTTGGGCCGAAGCAATCCCCCCCAGCAAAGGAGATTGCTTCGTCGCAGAAGACGCTCCTCGCAATGACGCTGTCCAAGACCCAAGCCCATTGGAATGGTTCCCGGGCGACCTGAACGACGGCGAGACGCTGGCCGCGGCGATGCAGGGCTGCGAGGTCGTCTTCCACTGCGCCGGGGCCTATCCGCACAACTCGCGCACGATGGCCCAGGACGTCGCCCGCGCGGTCGGCCAGATGCGCAACGTGCTGGATGCCGCCCGCCGCGCGGATATCCGCCGGCTGATCTACACCAGCTCCTACACGACGATCGGCCAACCGTCAGAACCAGGGCGACTGGCAGATGAACGCGACTTCTATGTCCCCGGCTCCAGCAGCGACCCATATTATGAGGCGAAATGGGCGATGGAAGTCGCGGCGTTGGACGCCGCGCGGGCGGGGCTGCCGGTCATCGTCTTGTGCCCCGTGGCGGTGTTCGGGCCGGGGGATGTACACATGTCGGTCAGCGGGCCGCTGCTGATGGCCGCGCGGGGCCGACTGCCGATCTACCCCGACGCGCCGGTCAGCGTGATTGATGTGCGGGACGCGGCCGCGGCCCACCTCGCAGCCGTCGAACGGGGTCGGCCGGGGGAGCGTTTCCTCCTCAGCGCGCACAACGTGCGGTTGTACGACGTGTTGGCCGAGATCGCGCGCGTCGCCGGCGCGCGGCCGCCGCGGATCAAGATCGGGCCGCGACCCCTGCGCGTGGCCGCGACGATCGGCCAACTCGCGCCCGGTGGCCAAGCCAGTTTCCTGAAGACGATCCCGCTCTGGCAGCCGGTCAACAACGCCAAAGCGGTAGCCGAGCTTGGCCTGACCACCCGGCCGCTCGCCGAGACGCTGGCCGACACGGTCGCCTGGTTTCGCACACGAGGCTACCTGTGAGTCCGATCCGTTTCGACCTCGCCGAATTCGAGGATCTGGTGGCCGCAGCCGTGGACGAGTTGCCCGAAATGTTCCTCGACATGCTCGACAACGTGGATATCGTCGTCGAGAATTGGCCGGACCGCCGCACGCTGGCCCTGGCCGGCCTGTCGTCGCGCTACGACCTCCTCGGTTTCTACCACGGCGTGCCGCAGACCGTCCGGTCGCACGACTACGGCAACGTCGCGCCCGACAAGATCAGCATCTATCAGCGGCCGATCGAAGCGCAGTGCGGCTCGCTGGCCGAGGCGCGCCGGCTGGTGGGCCGGGTGGTGCGTCACGAAATCGCCCATCACTTCGGGATTGACGACGATCGGCTGCGCGAGATCGGCGCGTATTGACGAGCGCGATCTGGCGCTCAATGCCGGAAATGCCGCTCCCCCGTAAACACCATCGCCAGCCCCGCCCGGTCGGCCGCGGCGAGCACCTCATCGTCGCGCAGCGCGCTGCCCGGCTGGATGCACGCGGTGACGCCCGCCGCGGCCGCGACCTCGATGGTGTCGGAGAACGGGATGAGCGCGTCCGACGCCATCACGGCCCCCTTGGCCCGCTCGCCAGCGCGCCGCGCCGCAAGAAAAGCCGAGTCCACCCGGTTCATCTGCCCCGCGCCCACGCCCACCGTGGCTGTGCCCTGGACGAAAACGATCGCGTTGGATTTGATGTGTTTGACCGCCAGCCAGGCAAACGCCAGGCTGCGGCGTTCTGCCTCGGTGGGCTGTCGCCGGGTGACAACCTGCCACGTGCTTTCATCCACCCCACGGTCATCCAGCGTCTGCGCCAACAGGCCGCCTTCGACCGAACGCAATATCAACGTAGGGGCGCACGGCTGTGCGCCCCTACGTTGTGCGCCCCTACGCGCAACCATCACCCGGCAGTTCTTTTTGTGCGCGGCCAGCCAAGCCAGCGCATCATCGGTGTAGCCCGGCGCGGCCAGCACCTCCACAAAGAGCTTGCCGAACTCCTGCACGAAGGGCAGGTCAACCTCCCGGTTGGCTGCGATGATGGAGCCGTAGGCCGAGACCGGGTCGCAGGCGAACGCCAGCCGATAGGCGTCCAGCAACGTGTCCGCGGCCGCCAGCCCGCTCGGATTGGTGTGCTTGATGATGGCGACGGCCGGCGCGCTGAATTCCTGCGGCATGGCCCAGGCTGCTTCGAGATCTACCAGGTTGTTGTAGCTCAACTCCTTGCCCTGGAGCTGCTCGAAAGCCGGCGTCGCGCCGATCCAGCGATAGAGCGCGGCTTGCTGGTGTGGGTTTTCGCCGTAGCGCAGCGGTTGGACGCGTTCGGCGGCCAGGATGATCGTGGGGGATAGAGACGTTGCATGCAACGTCTCTACGGCCGTCGCGCCCAGCCACGTCGCAATGGCCGCGTCATACGCGGCGGTGTGACGGAACGCCTTGAGCGCCAACCGGCGGCGCTCGGCCACGCCGCCGGCGCTTACGGAAGCGCCTGGCACGTCTGTACGTTGTAACGCGGCCAGCACCGCGTCATAATCGGCCGGGTCGCACACCACCGTCACCGACTCGAAGTTCTTGGCTGCGGCGCGCAGCAGCGCCACCCCGCCGATGTCAATCTCCTCGACCGCCTCGGCTTCGGTTACATCGGGCCGGGCTACGGTCGCCGCAAACGGGTAGAGGTTGCAGACAACCAGATCCACGGCCGCGATGCCGTGGCTGGATAGCTCGGCCAGGTGCTCCGGCGTGCGGCGGGCCAGGATGCCGCCGTGGATGGCCGGATGCAGCGTCTTCACGCGGCCGCCGAGGATTTCCGGGTGGCCAGTGACCTGCTCGACCGATGTGACCGGCAGCCCCGCGACGCTCAGCGCCCGCGCGGTGCCGCCAGATGCCACCAACTCGAAGTCTAGCCCGGCCAGGCCGCGGGCGAACTCGACCAGGCCGGTTTTGTCGTATACGCTCAGGATCGCTCGTCGTGTCATGGGAACTACCTCTTTGTCGTGAAATCAGATCACTGATCGAATCGCATCCACCAGCAGCCGATGCTCCACTCCATGGACGCGCGCCTCCAGATCAGCCAATGTATCGCGGTCGTAGATCGGCACTTCAGCCTGCGCGACCACCGCGCCTGCGTCCACCTCTGGCACAGCCCAGTGAACCATGACGCCGGTGCGATCAATCTCCCCGCGCTGGTACGCTTCGTGGGCGCGCTGGATCGAATGCGTGCCGGGGAACTGGCCGGGGAGCGCCGGATGTAAGTTTAGCACGCGTCCCCGGAAACGCGCCAGGAACGCCGAGCTGAGGATGTGCATCCAGCCGGCCAGCACGATCAGATCGGGCGCATACGAAGTGATGCGGTCGGCCAGGTCGGCGTCGTACTCCTCGCGCGAACGGCCGGCGTCGCGGTATGGTTTCAGTGGGCAATAGAGGGTCGGGATGCTCGCGCGCTCGGCGCGGGTCAGGCCATAGGCTTCGCGGCGGTTGGAAATCACCACCGCGATCTGCGCCCCGAGCTGACCCGCCTGCGCCGCGTCAATGATCGCCTGCAAGTTAGAGCCGCCGCCGGAGATCAAGACCGCAAGTCGTTTCATAATGCACTCAAAGATGTTTCACCGCAGAAGCGCAGAGGGCGCAGAGAGCAGGGGCAAGCTCGGCAAGCTCGGCGACCTCCGCGTCTCGGTGATCAGATGAATTCCACACGTTGTGCGCCGGCGACCATCTCGCCGACGAGCCAGGCATCCGCGCGGAGCGCGCGGAGCGCGGCGTCCGCCTGCGCGGCGGGCACGATGACCAACATGCCCAGCCCCAGGTTGAAGGTGTGGGCCATCTCGCCTTCGTCCACCTGCCCCAAACGTTGGATGAGCTGGAAGATCGGCGGCGTCGGCCAACTGGCTCGCCGCAGCCGTGCAGCAACGCCCGGTGGGAAGATGCGCGGGGGGTTGTCAATCAACCCGCCGCCGGTGATGTGCGCCAGCCCCTTGATCGTGATCCCCGCGTCCCACAGCCGTCGCACCTCGGCCAGGTAGGCCCGGTGCGGCGCGAGCAACACGTCGCTGAGCGGCCGCCCCAACTCCGGGATGACCGCGGTCAAATCCCAGCCGTCGAACACGCGGCGTGCCAGCGAGTAGCCGTTGGTGTGCAGCCCAGACGACGCCAGGCCGATGATCGCATCGCCGGGGATGATGGCGCGGCCATCAATGATCGCCGCGCGCTCCACCACACCGATGACCGTCCCGACCAGATCCAGCTCGCCGGGGGCATAGACGCCAGGCATCTCGGCCGTCTCGCCGCCCAGCAGCGCGCAGCCGACCGCCCGGCACGCGGCCGCGCACCCGCCGACCACCGCCGCCACGATTTCCGGGACGAGCCTGGCCGAGGCGATGTAGTCCAGGAAGAAAAGCGGCCGCGCGCCCTGCACCAGGATGTCGTTGACGCAGTGGTTGACGATGTCGTGGCCGATCGTGTCATAGCGGCCCAGCGCGATCGCGAGCTTGGTCTTGGTGCCCACGCCGTCGGTCGAGGCCACCAGCACGGGCGCGGCCAGCCCCGCCAGCGCGGACGCGTCAAACAGCCCGCCGAATGCGCCGATCCCGGCCAGCACCTCCGGGCCGTAGGTGGCGCACACCGCATCCTTCATCAACTCGACCGCGCGCGTCCCCGCGGCGATGTCAACGCCAGCATCGCGATAGGTGATCTGCAAGATTCCTCCTTATGCTCTCGCGCCGATGTCCCGACGGTAATGCATCCCGTCGAAATGGATGCAGCGGATCCCCGCGTAGGCGCGGGCGAGCGCGTCGCGCAGGTCGGCGCCGACGCCGGTGACGGCCAGCACGCGGCCGCCGTCGGTGAGCAGCCGACCATCCTCGGCCCGCCGCGTGCCCGCGTGGAAGACGGTCACGCCGGGGAGCGCGGCCGCGGCTTCGATTCCGGTAATCTCGCGATCTTTCGGATAGCTGCCCGGATAGCCTTCGGACGCGGCGACGACTGTGGCGGCCGCGCCATCCCGCCAGCGCACGGCCACGCGATCCAATGCGCCGTCCACACACGCCTCCAGCGCCTCCAGCAGGTCGCTTTCGAGCAGCGGCAAGATGACCTGCGTCTCGGGATCGCCGAAGCGGCAGTTGAATTCCAGGACGCGCGGCCCGGCCGGGGTTAGCATCATGCCGGCGTAAAGCACGCCGACGTAAGGAGTCCCCTCGGCAGCCATGCCGTCCACCGCCGGTTGCAGCACCGTGGCGGTCAACTCCGCCAGCAGCGCGGGCGGGGCAACCGGCGCAGGCGCATACGCGCCCATGCCGCCGGTGTTGGGGCCGCGGTCGCCGGCGAAGACGCGCTTGTGATCCTGCGCGGGGGGCATCAGCGCGACCGTCCGGCCATCACAAAACGCCAGCAGCGACACCTCCGGCCCGGTCAGTCGCTCCTCGATCAGCACCGCGTCGCCGGCCGCGCCGAACTGCCGCTCGACCATGATCCCGCGCAGCGCGGCCTCCGCCTCGGCGGGCGTCTGGGGCAGGATCACCCCCTTGCCGGCCGCCAGCCCCGACGCCTTGATGACAATCGGGGTTTCGACGCGGCGCAGATAGGCCAGGGCCGCCGGGTAATCCGTGAAGGTCTCGGCGCGAGCCGTGGGGATGTTGTGCCGCGCCATGAATTCTTTGGCGAACGCCTTCGACGACTCCAGCCGGGCGGCCGCACGGGTCGGGCCAAAGCAGCGCACCCCCGCGGCTTGAAGCGTGTCCACGATCCCTTCGGCGAGGGGGGCTTCGGGGCCGACAACGACGAAGTCGAATGCAGATTGCAGATTGCTGAATGCAGAATGGTCAACGGTCGCATTCTGCGTTTTGCATTTTGCGTTCTGCGTTCCACCGTTTCCGGGCGATACAAAGATCTGCTCGACGCGCGGGGACTGCGCCAGCTTCCAGGCCAGCGCGTGCTCGCGGCCGCCGCCGCCGATGATGAGAACGTTCATACGCTATCCCCACACTTCTTCGAACGCCAGCTTCTCTTGCGCCTTGCGCAGCCACCACTCTTCCAGCGAGATCGGGTAGCGACCGGTGAAGCACGCACTGCAATGACCGCGATCGGCGCCGGCTTCGGCCAGAACCGCGCGCTTGAGGCCCTCGTGCGAGAGATAGGCCAGGGTGTCCGCGCCGACGTGCTGGCGGATCTCCTCGACCGTACGGCGGTGCGCGATCAGCTCGTCGTAGGTCGCCATGTCAATCCCCATGAAGCAAGGATGCTGCACGGGCGGCGATGAGACCCGCACGTGCACCTCGGTCGCGCCCCCCTCGCGCAGCAGCCGCAGCATCGGGCCGATCGTGTTGCCGCGGACGACCGAATCATCCACCAGAACCGCCCGTTTCCCCCTCAGGTTGGCGGTCAGGGGGTTGTATTTCAGATGCACGCCGACCCGCCGGATGCGGTCATCGGGCTGGATGAAGGTGCGGCCGATGTAGCGGTTCTTGATCAGCCCCTCGGTGTAGGGGATGCCGGACGCCTGGGCGAAGCCGATGGCGGCCGGCGTGGCCGAGTCGGGCACGCCGATGACGACATCCGCAGCGGCCGGCGCCTCGCGGGCCAGCTCCTCGCCGAGCCGCTGGCGCACGCGGTGCACCGTCTGGCCTTCCAGCACCGAGTCGGGGCGGGCGAAATAGACATACTCGAAGATGCACAGCGCCGATGCGGGCTTCGCCGCCACCCCCTGGCTGGGGTGCACACCCGCATGATCCAGCCGGATGATCTCGCCTGGCGCGACCTCGCGGAGACAGGTCGCGCCGATAGTACCCAACGCGCACGATTCGGACGCGACGACATATCCCGGATTGCCGTTGATCGGCAGCTCGCCCAGGCAGAGCGGCCGCAGCCCCCACGGGTCGCGCACCGCGAACACCGCCTCGCGTGTCAGGATCACCAGCGTGTACGCGCCCTCGGCGACGGCCATGAACGCGGCGATGCGCGCCTCCCAGTTGGGGCCGTTCGGCTCGCCCCCCGGCGGCGGCGCGGCGAGCATCTGGGTGATCACCTCGCTGTCGCTGGATGAGCTGAGGCCGACCCCCCGCTCCAACAACTGGTGGCGCAGGGTCAACGCGTTGGTCAGGTTGCCGTTGTGCGCCACCCCCAGCGGGCCGTGCAACGTCTCGATCAGGTAGGGCTGCGCGTTGCGGATATGCGAGGAGCCACTAGTCGAGTAGCGCGTGTGGCCGATCGCCAGGTGGCCCTTGAGCGGCCGCAGGTTCTCCTCGGTGAAGGTCTGCGCCACCAGCCCCATCCCCTTGTGGAGGTAAGCCGCGCCGCCGTCGCAGGTCGCGATCCCGGCGCTCTCCTGGCCGCGATGTTGCAGCGCGTAGAGCGCGAAGAAGGTCATGCGGGCGGTGTCAATTCCCGGCGCGCAAATGCCAAACACGCCGCACGCCTCGTGCGGCCGATCTAATTCGTCGTCGTGCTCCCAGTCCAAACCGGTCATGATAGACTCGATCCCCAATCAGATTCACCGCAAAGACGCAGAGGCCGCGGAGACAGAGATAGGTATCCTCTGCGTTCTCTGCGTCTCTGCGGTGCTTCTATCTCACACCCGCGTCGTCATTGATGATCTGCTGTGTGGCTGCGGCCTGGGCCGCGGCAATCCGTTCGCGCAGGGCCGGGTCGGCCAGCGCCAGGATCTTGGCTGCCAACAGCGCCGCGGCCGATGGCTCCAGCACCACGGCCGGGGCCACGCCCGACGGCATCCGCAGCGAGGAGTAGAGATCGGCGCCGCCGAAGCGGTCGGAGTAGGGCGGGCAGGCGATCACCGGCGCGGTCACGTTGGCGTCTACCACGCCGCTGAGCGCGTTGGAGCGGCCCGCGATGGTGATGTAGACCTTCGGCTGCGGGTCGGCCTCATACGCGGCCAGCAGATCGAGCGCGTAGCGCGTGGCCTTGTGCGCCGACGCCACGCGCAACTCGCTGGCGATGCCGAACGCCTTCAGCGCGTCCGCGATACCCTGGCCGTGCGCCAGGTCCGCTTTGGAACCCATGATGATCGGAACGAGCACGTGTCACCTCGTTTGTTCTTTTCCAGTAGGTGCATAATCAACATACAAGCCGGAACGAGGCCGTTTTCCCCAAGCACTCCTGATGGGCTAGAATGGGCTACAACCAATCGTCGCTCTCAGGAGAATCGCTACTATGCCGCACCTTAAGAAATCAGATCCCGTCTGTAAGGTATCGTACCGCCCCGAGCAACGTTTTTGTCCCACCTGCCAAAGCGTGCTGAAACGGGAGCACATTCTCTGGCGCAAGTACATGCTGTTTTCAACTGGCGCCCAGATTGTGACGAGTTGGGCCTATCGGTGTCCCAAGGCCGGTTGCCCTGGGGCCACAGGTGTCCACCGCTCGGCCGTGGCGGAGAAGTTGCACTTGCGCCAGCGCCGCTTCAGTCGCGAATTGGTGGTGCGGGTGGGCTACCGCCGCTTCTGGCAGCACCACACGCTGGATGAGTTGCATGCCTGGCTGATGCAGGACGTGCAGCTCGTAATCTGCCGACGCGAAGTGGCTAACCTGCTGCTGGACTTTCTGGCCCTCTTGTGTGCGGCGCAACCCGCCAGAATCCGCGAGCAGCTTGGTCACTTGTCGGGGCTGCTGATCGCCGCTGATGGGATGCAGCCGGAAAAGGGCAATGACTGCTTGTACATTGTGCGGGAGCTCCAGTGCCGGCTGACGTTGCAGGCAGTGAATCTGGTCGAAAGCTCACAGGCCGCCTTGTGCGAGCAGCTCTTCGCACCACTGAAGGTCTTGGCGCAAGCGCGGCAGTTGCCCTGGCAGGGCGTGGTCAGTGATGCCCAGGAACCCTCCGGTTAGCTGTCGCCCAGAGCTTGCCAGGTGTGCCGCATCAGGCGTGTCAGTCGCATTGCTTACGGGCGGCCGGACAACTCACCTTTGAAGCCGACCGCGCCATGAAGAAGCAGCTCAAAGCCGCCTTGCGCCAGGCGTTGCCGCGGCTGCGCCACCGTGTCCAGGCCTTGCCCGCGGCGGACTTGTTTCGGCCGGTGCTGCTGGACTACACAGCTGCGCTCCAAGCGGTGCTGCCCGAAGGAGGCGTGGCGCCGTTTGAGTTGGGCGGCATCCGGGTGTTTGATGCGCTGGCCGACCTGGAATCATCCGTGCTCCGCTGTCAAAAAAAGCCGATCACCTGCTCTTGCGCCGTTTGCTCGCCTTGACCAGCCGCCGCCGGCCCTTTGCCGAGCAGGCTGAACGTTATCGGCGGCAGCGGCAGTGGCTCATTGACTTGGAGCACTTACTCGACCCGCAGCGCGATCCGCCCAAAAGCAGCGCCAGCGTCAAACAAGCCGTGGATGAGTACCTGACCGCGCTGATCATCCGGAGCACGCACGATGCCGAAGACCAGCGGGTCGCCGAGCACATCCACCAGGTCTTTTGCAGCTTTTGGTGGGGATTGTTCACGTGCTACGATGTGCCAGGGCTGCCGCGGACCAATAATGAGTTGGAAAGGTTCATTCGTCAAATCAAGATGGGCTACCGCCGCGTGTCAGGACGCAAAAACGTGCACGACTTCATCATCCGCTATGGCGTTTATGCGGCCTTGATTGACGAAAGCGAGAGCCTGGACGAATTACTGACTCGCCTGGCTGAAGTCGCCCAGGAAGCGTTTCTGCAAGAGCGCAAACGTCTGAATCTGACTCTGCTCGATGAGGCAAAGATCCATCGCTTCCGTCATCACCGAACCGATTATCTGGCTGAGCTAGAGGCCCGGTGGGAAGCGGCCGTAGCTCAGACGAAAACGCAAGTTGTCTGACGACCTTGTATGTTGATTATGCACCTACTGTTCTTTTCTGCTGTTGATCAGCGCCTCAAGTTGGCGCGAATCCGCTCGGCCGCGGGTTGCGCGCCAGGCACGAAAACTTCGCCGGTCAGCCGTTCGTAGGCCGCGATGTAACGCTGGGCGACCTGGGCGATGAACCCCGCGGGCATGGCCGGCGGGACGCCGTCTCCGCGATAGCCGCGCTCCGCAAACCAGATGCGCAAGAATTCCTTGTCGAAGTTCTCCGGCTCTTGATCCGTGCCGCGGGTCGCCTCGTAGCTTTCGGCCACCCAGAAACGGCTCGAATCGGGCGTGTGCACTTCGTCAATCAGCGCGGGCCGGCCATCAATCAGCCCGAACTCGTACTTGGTATCTACCAGGATCAGCCCGGCGCGGCGCGCCACCGCTTGCCCGCGACGGAAGACCGCCAGCGCGGCCGTCTGGATCTCGGCCCACAGCCCCGGCTCGACCAGACCGCGTTCGACCACTTCGTCGGCGGTAAGGCGCTCGTCGTGCGCGCCGCCCGTCGCCTTAGTGGTGGGGGTGATGACCGGCTGGGGCAGCGGGGCGTTCTTCCGCAGACCGGGCGGCAGATCGAGACCGTAGGGCCGCGGCACGCCCTGGCGGTAGAGGGTCCAGAGCGAGGTGGAGGTCACGCCGGTGATGTAGCCGCGCACGATCACCTCGACCGGCAGCGCCGCGGCCTCGCGCGCGATCGTTACGTTGGGGTCGGGCACGCTGATGACGTGGTTGGCGACGATATCGGCCGTCTGCGCGAACCACCATGCGCTGAGCTGGTTGAGCACCTGCCCCTTGAACGGGATCGCGCCCAGCACCCGATCGAACGCGGAGATGCGGTCGGTGGTGATCAGCACGCGCTGATCGCCGACGACGTAGATATCGCGCACCTTCCCCTCTTGCCGCGCGCCCAGGCCGGGCAGATCGACGCGCGTCAGCGCGTGGGGGATGGCGGCTTCGATTTCTGAAATAGAGAGCATGTGTCACCTCGTTGAAGATCACCCGGTTCGGCGGTCTACAATTCCGTCGCGTACTTCACTCCATTGCGAAACAACGACAGCCCGGTCAGCCCGCGCTCGCCGTGGTGGTAGTGCGAGTGTTGCTCCGGGATGATATGGTCTTCCGGGTGCGGCATCAGCCCCAGCACGTTGCCCTGGGGATTGCAGATGCCAGCGATGGCGTTTTGCGAGCCGTTCGGGTTCCACGGATAGACGGCCGTCGCGCCGTCCGGCCCGCTGTAACGCAGCGCGGCCAGCCCGGCCGCTTCGAGAGCGGCCAGCGCCTCGGCGTCGCGCGCGACGAACTTGCCCTCGCCGTGCGCCACCGGGCAATAGATCGGCTCCATCAGCCCGCGAGTGAAGATGCACGGGCTATCGGGCTGCGGCGCAAGATAGACCCAGCGACACTCGAACCGCGCCGAGTCGTTGCGGGTGAGGGTGAAGACAGGGGTGAGGGGACGGGGGTCAGGGAACAGGGAACAGGGATCTGGGATCAGTGCGCAGCCCCTTTCCCTGACTCCTGACCCCTGACTCCTGCCTTCTGCCCCCTGCAACACCCCCGCCTTCACCAATACCTGAAACCCATTGCAGATGCCGAGTACCGGCCAGCCCGAGGCGATAAACGCGGTCAGATCATCGCCCAGGCGATAGCGGAGCGCCACGGCCCACAGCTTGCCGGCGCCCAGGTCGTCGCCGTAGGAGAAGCCGCCCGGCAGGACCAACATGCGGTAATCGGCTAATCGGCGCTCGCCCGCGAACAATCGGTTGATGTGGACGATCTCGGCCTTGCCGCCGGCCAGCTCGCACGCCCAGGCCGCTTCCCGGTCACGGTTCGTCCCGGTGGCGTGCAGGATGAGGATCGGTGGTTGTGGGCTCATCGGATATGCCCTTCGGCTGCGCTCAGGACAGGCTCTTCGGCTGCGCTCAGGACAGGCTCTTCGGCTGCGCTCAGGACAAGCCCCCGCCACGCGTTTTCCAGCGCGGCCAGCTCGACCTCGATGGCCGGCTCGCCGGCGGGGCCAGTCACGCGCAGGCAAGGCTCGGCAGTCACCACGCCGATCGCGGCGCATGGCAACCCGGCCAGCCGCGCCTCGAACGCGACGGTGTGCTCCGGCGCCACCTCCACCAACAGACGGCCCAACGATTCACCGAAGAGTAGGGGCAGGCCTTGCGCCTGCCCGCCGGGGCGCAGCGCCAGCCCCAACCCACCCGCGATGACCATCTCGGCCGCGGCCACCGCCAGCCCGCCCTCCGAACAATCGTGGCAGGCGTGCACCAGCCCGGCCCGCATCGCTGCGTGCAGAGCGCGATAGGTTGCCAGCCTTTCCCGTGACCTCTCCCCCGGCCCGTGCGAAGCCCCTCGCGTATGGGACTCCTCGGCAAGGGGAGGAGTGGGAAGCTCCCCCTTCTCGCGCAGGGCGGCTGGCGTCCCGCGCAGCGGGAAAGGGGGTTGGAGGGGTGGGTCATCAGCCCCCACCAGGTAGAGCCGATCGCCCGCCGCCTTCAGGCTCATCGTCACGGTGCGCGCCACATCGGGCACGATGCCCAGCGCGGAGATCAGCAGCGTACCGGGGATGGCGTGCTTCTTGCCGTCCGCGCCGGTGTATTCGTTGTTCAGGCTGTCCTTGCCCGAGATGAACGGCGCGCCATAGGCCACCGCCGCGTCATAGCACCCCTGCGCGCAGCGCACCAGGCCGCCCAGCCGGTCGGGCAGACTGGGGTTGCCCCAACAGAAATTGTCCAGGAGCGCGATGCGATCGGGGTCGGCGCCGACGGCCACGCAGTTGCGGATCGCCTCATCCACCGCGGCCCACGCCATCGCGTAGGGATCCGCCTCGCCCCGCGCCGGGCAGATCCCCGCCGCCAGCGCGACGCCTTGATTTGCAATTTGCAATTTGCAATTTGCAATTTGCCGGTCATCCTGCAATCCGCAATCCGCAATCGCAAATCGCAAATCCAACACCGCCGCGTCGCTCGGGCCGGCGTTGGCCCGACCCACAAATGGTTTGACGACCGTCGCACCCTGCACTTCGTGGTCGTAGCGCCGGACGACATCCTCCTTGCTGCGGATGTCGGGGGAGGCGAGGAGGGACAAGAGAGACCTGACCGCCGCGTCATTACGAGGAGCGTAGTGTGCGACGAAGCAATCTCTGCCGATGGAGGGGATTGCTTCGGCCCCAACGACGGGCCTCGCAATGACATCCTCAGCGGAGACGATAGGTGGTCTCTGCCACGTCGCCCGCAAGCGCCGCCGCGGGATGCTGTTGTGCAGGAAGTCGGCGCTGAGCGTCCCGACGACCCGACCGTCGTAACGCAGCGTCAGCCGGCCATCGCCGGTGAAATGCCCCAGGACAACCGCCTCGATGTCCAGCCCATCGCAGATCACCCGGACGGCCGGCCAGTTGGCGGGCGGCACAGCCAGCACCATCCGTTCCTGCGCTTCGCTCAGCCAGATCTCCCACGGCCGCAGCCCCGCGTATTTGAGCGGCGCGCGCTCCAGGTGGATCTCCGCGCCTAGCTCCGCGGCCATCTCGCCGACCGCTGACGACAGGCCGCCCGCGCCGCAATCGGTGATCGCGGTGTACAGTCCCGCGTCGCGCGCCAGGATCACCGCCTCCATCGCCTGTTTTTCGTGGATCGGGTGGCCGATCTGCACCGCCGTGCCCGCGATCTGGCCGGTCTCGTGATCCATCTCCATCGAGGAAAAGGTGGCCCCGCGCAGCCCGTCGCGGCCCGTCCGGCCGCCGATCACCACGACCAGGTCGCCCGCCTGCGGCTGGTTGCGGTGTGCGCCGCGGGGCAACAGCCCCAGGCAACCGCAGAAGACCAGCGGGTTCGCCGTGTACCCCGGATCGTACAAGATCGCGCCGTTCACAGTCGGGATGCCCATCTTGTTCCCATAATCCTCGATGCCCGCCGTCACCCCATCGGCGACGCGCTGCGGGTGGAGCACGCCGGCCGGCAGCGCGTCGAAGGGCAGGTCGGGCGGGCCGAAGCAGAGGACATCGGTGTTGGCGATGGGCCGGGCGCTCACCCCGATCACGTCGCGGATCACCCCGCCCACGCCGGTGTTGGCGCCGCCGAACGGCTCCAGCGCCGACGGGTGGTTGTGTGTCTCGACCTTGAACGCCAGGTCGAAGCGGTCGTCGAAGGCGATGATGCCAGCGTTGTCCACGAATGCGGAGCGCACCCACGGCTTGTTCACCCGTTCGGTGGCCGCGCGGATGAAGGTCTTCAGGAGCGAGTCAATCGTGCGCTGGCTGCCCGGCACGGGCGTCCCATCTGGCTCCAACTCTTCGTACTCGATGATCGCCTTGAAGGTCTTGTGGACGCAATGCTCCGACCAGGTTTGCGCCAGCATCTCCAGCTCGATGTCGGTCGGCTCGCGGCCTGCGCGGTGATAGTAGGCGCGGATCGCCTGCATCTCGGCCAGATCGAGCGACAGCCGCCGCTCCCGGCTGAGCGCGACCAGCCGCTCGTCGTCCCCGCCGGCCAGGGGGATGATCTCGACCGTGGCATCCACGGCCTGGGTCGGGACAAAGGGGGGCGCGACCGGTTCATCCACGGCGTAGGTCTGGATGACGACGTTGGCGAGCAGCCCCTCGGCCAGGCGGGTCGCGTCGTCGGGGCTGACGCGGCCCGCGATCTCATACCGCCGCCCGGTGGCCGCGCGCGCCAACCCAGTCACGCCGATCAGCCGCGCGCCCCCCAGCAGGCTCTCCGCCACGCTGTCGGTGACGCCGGGCAAGAGCGCGACCTCGACCGTCTGCGTGTCTTCACCACGGAGGCGCGGAGGACGCGGAGGTTCCATCTTATTCTCTGCGCCCTCCGCGCCTCTGCGGTGCATTCCGCCTGCGGCCAAACGTTGGATGGCGGCCTGTTCGACGACCGGATCGTAGAGCAACGTGTCGCTCAGACGGCTGACCGCGGCGTCATCCAGGTCGCCTTCCAGGAAATAGAGGTCGCTGACCGAAATGGCCGCGATGCCGACGAGGCCCAGCGCGCCGGCCTGCCTGCGCAGGCTTTCGCCGCGGGCATCGAGGAAGCCGGGCCGGGTGGAAACTTCGACGCGATACAGCATGGCTTCTCATTCTATGTGTCTGGCGCTTCCGGTAGCGCCAGGCACATGATCATCCTACCGCGGCGGGCCTTGATAATTCGGCGCTTCTTTCGTCACCCACACATCATGCGGATGGCTCTCGAGCAGGCCGGCGTTGGTGATGCGGGCGAAGCGCGCCTTTTCGCGCAGCGCGGGCAAATCGGCCGCGCCGACATAGCCCATGCCAGAACGCAGCCCGCCCATGAGCTGGAAGACGTAATCCGCCAGCAGCCCCTTGTACGGCACCTGACCCTCGATCCCTTCGGGGACGAGCTTGCCGACCGGCGAGCCGCCTTGCGCGAACGCGTAGCGATCGCTGGCGCGGCCCTTCATCGCGCCCAGCGACCCCATGCCGCGGTACTCCTTGAAGCGCCGCCCTTCGTAGATCACCACCTCGCCGGGCGACTCCTCCAGCCCGGCCAGCAGCGAGCCGAGCATCACCGCATCCGCGCCGGCCGCCAGCGCCTTGACGATGTCACCCGAATACTTGATGCCGCCGTCCGCGATCACCGGCGCGCCGCGGCGCCGCGCCACCGCGGCGCACTCGGCGATGGCGGTGAGCTGCGGCAGACCCGCGCCCGCGACGATGCGCGTGGTGCAGATCGAACCGGCGCCTACGCCGACCTTGATCGCATCCGCGCCAGCCTCGATCAGCGCCGCAACCCCTTCCGCGGTCACCACGTTGCCGGCCAGCACCGGCAGATCGGGTACCAGCGCCTTGATGCGGCGGATGGCGGCCAGCACACGGCTTGAATGGCCGTGCGCGGTGTCCACCGCGACCGCATCCACCCCGGCGTCCAGCAGATGCTCCAACCGGTCATCCAGTTCCGCGGCCACGCCCACGGCCGCCGCGACCAGCAGCCGGCCGCGGCTATCGGTGGCGGCGAGTGGAAAGTCTTGCTTTTTCAGGATGTCTTTGTAGGTAATGAGGCCACGCAGGTTGAAGTCCTGGTCTACGAGGGGGAGCTTTTCGATGCGATGGCGGTGAAGGATCGCCTTCGCTTCTTCGAGCGAGGTGCCGAGCGGCGCGGTGATCAGCCCCTCAGCGGTCATGAACTCGCGCACCAGCGCCTCGGGATCGGTCGCGAAGCGCACGTCGCGATTGGTCAGGATGCCGACGAGCTTGCCGCCATCGGTGATCGGCACGCCCGCGATGTGGTAGCGCGCCATGATCGCCTCGGCTTCGGCCAAAGTGGCGTCTGGCCCCAGGGTGATCGGATCCACGATCATGCCCGACTCGGATCGTTTGACCTTGTCCACCTCCGCGGCCTGCGCCGCGGGGCTGAGGTTGCGGTGGATGACCCCCAGGCCGCCCTGGCGGGCTAACGCAATCGCCAGCCGCGCCTCGGTGACGGTGTCCATGGCCGCCGATAGGATCGGGATCTTCAACTGGAGCTTTTCGTGCAAGCGCGTGCCGAGATCGGTCTCGGTCGGCAGGACTTCGGCGTAGCCCGGCACCAGCAGCACATCGTCGAAGGTCAACGCTTCGGCGCCGCGGAGATCGGCAAGCTGCATGACTTCCCCCCTCGTTCTTACAAAACAGAAAGCCCCACCCCTGACCCCCGAAGGGAGTTGGAGTAGGGCACGCATTCATCTTTGACCCAGCGCTCGTAGGCCCGGCAAAATTGTACACGGGTTGCGGTTGTGGAGCAAATCACGAGGGGGATGCTGTTTGGGCGAAGCAGTGCTACCGCGGCGCGCCGGTAATATAAGTCTCCAGGTCGCGCAGCGCCTCTTGCTGATCCGAGATGATCGCCTTGCCCACATCGCCGATGCTCACCACCCCGATCACCTCATCGCCGGCCAGCACCGGCAAGTGACGGATTTGCCGTTGCGTCATAATCGCCAGGCATTGTTCCGCCGACTGCTCCGTGTGAACATAAATAACGGGCGAGCTCATCAACTCCGCGACACGGGTATCCCGCGAGTTGCGCCCCTTCAGGACGCACTTGCGCGCATAGTCGCGCTCCGAGAAGACGCCGACGAGCCGGCGGTTCTCCATCACCAGCAACGCGCCGATGTTCTTCTCGGCCATCAGTTCCAACGCCTGGTATACGGTGGCGTTGGGCGAGATGCTCCACACGCCCTCCGCGCGCTTGTTCGCCAGCAGGTCTCTTACAGTGATCATTTTTCTCCTCCCTTGAAAACGATGCTGATTACATGACACTTGCAGACTGTATGATGATTGTACCGTATTTGCCCCATCTCGTCAAGAACTGTGGGGCGAGTGTTTACTCAGCCCCGACCGAAAACTCGCGCTTGCCTCATTTCCCATCTTCTGTTATCCTTATATCCTGATTCCAATCGTACAGAGTGTCAAGTTGACCAGAACAACGAGTGCAAGCTATAAGGTGCTCGTCAACCCACAATCGGGCCGTGGGAATGGCGCGCGAGCCGGGGCGGCGGTGCGCCGCATTTTGGACACTGCCGAGGTAACCTATGACCTGGTGGAGACGCGCGGCCCGGGCCATGCCGTCGAGCTGGCGCGCCAGGCGGTGTTGGACGGCTGGGAGACCGTGACCTCGGTGGGCGGCGATGGTACAGCGCACGAGGCGCTCCAGGGGCTGGTGCAGGCGGCCCAGGCGCGCGGCGCGTGGCAGACGGGACAGCCGGCCGGGGTGTTGGCCATGGTGCCCATCGGCACCGGCAATGATTATGCGTGGCGGCTGGGTCTCCCGCACAACGACCCGGAAACGGCCTGCGACATCTTCCTCCACGGCCAGCGCCGGGTGGTTGACCTGGGTCAGGTGACGGACGAGACGGGGCGCAGCGAGTTCTTTCACAACCATCTGGGCGCGGGGTTCGAGGCGGCGACCCTGATCGAGAGCCTAAAGATGCGTCGCCTGCGCGGGTTTCTGCTCTACCTGGCCGCGGTGCTGCGCGTGATCCCGCGCTACCGCCGCGGCTGGCCGATGACCGTCCGCCACAATGGCGGAGCCATCAGCCGGCCCTTGATCCTGGCTTCGGTCGCCAACGGCGGACGCACCGGCGGCGGATTCATGATGGCGCCCGACGCCCGGCTGGATGATGGGCAGCTCGACCTGGTGTGCGGCCACACGCCGAACATGGCGGTAACCTTCTGGCTCCTGCCGCACGTCATCCGTGGCACCCATCTCTCGAAGACCCGCTATGTGAGCGCCGCGCGCGCGCCGAGCCTGGAATTGGAGGCGCCCGGCGGCGTGCCGGTCCATCTGGACGGCGAGATGTTCCGCACCGATGCCCGGCGCCTGGAAATCCGCGTCCTGCCCAAACGCCTCAGTGTCATCGCGGCGGCCCAATGAAGCTCGGAGTTCTGGCGTGCATTTTCCGATCACCGGCACCTTAATCAACACGATCACCGTCATTCTGGGCGGCGCGCTGGGTGTCTTCCTGGGCAACCGGCTGCCCGAAAAGATGCGGCAGACCGTGCTCAGCGGCCTGGGTCTGATGACCCTGGTGTTGGGCATGATGATGGCGATCCAGACCCGGAACGCGTTGATCCCGCTCTTCAGCGTGCTGATCGGCGGCATCATCGGCGAGGCGCTGCGCATCGAGGACGCGTTGGAACGGCTGGGCGGTTGGTTCGAGACGCGGCTGGGGGCGAAAACGCGCCAGGCCGGCCGCGCGACGGTTGCCCAGGGGTTCATCACCGCCAGCCTCGTGTTTTGCGTCGGGCCGCTGACGATCCTGGGTTCGATCCAGGACGGACTGATGGGGGATTACACCATCCTGGCGATCAAAGCGGTCCTCGATGGCTTTGCCGGGATGGCCCTCGCCGCCACGCTCGGCGCGGGCGTGATCCTGTCGGCTGGCACGGTGTTGGGCTTTCAGGGCACGGTCAGCCTGGCGGCGCTGCTCTTCGGCGCGGCGTTGGGCGGCGTGACCCGCGAGACGTTGTGGGTGGTGGAGATGACGGCCGCCGGCGGCGTGGTGATCCTGAGCATCGGCTTCCTGCTCCTGGACATCAAGCGCATCCGGGCGGCCAACCTGCTGCCGGCGATTTTTGTCGCTCCGGCGATCGTGCTGATCGTGGAGCGTTTGGGGATAGGTCTCTGATGACTGATCCGCAGTTGATCGTCTTTGCCGGTCTCCCCGGCACGGGCAAGAGCAGCCTGGCCCGTGCGCTGGCGCGCGAGCTGCGCGCGGCCTACCTGGACAAAGATACCATCAAGGATTGCGCCATGCGCCTGGCGGCCGAGATGAGCCTGGAGCAGGGCGCGCGATTGGCCGGCGCGCTGTCGTATGAGTTGCTGGTGGATCTGGCGCGCGACAACCTGACGGTCGGCCTGTCGGTGGTGGTGGATAGCCCGGCCGCGTACCAGGTGTTTCGGGACAAAGTGAAGGCGCTGGCGCGCTCGCTCAAGGCCGACCTGAAGTTGATCGAATGCATCTGTACGGATGAACGCATGTTACGCGAGCGCGTGGAACATCGCGGCCGCGACCTGCCCGCGTATCGGACGCGCGACTGGGCGACCTTTCAACAGGATCAGGGCCGCTTCGAGCGGCTCACCGATCCGCGGCTCATTGTGGACACCGCAGAGTCTCAGGCGATCAATCTACGAAAAATCCAGACGTACCTGGGGCAGCCGAAGTCATAGCATGTGAGGGTCTTATGCCAGCAATCCAAGTGGTCTTGTTCGATCTGGGCGGCACGCTGCTCCACTATGACCAGCCGCCAGAGAACGCCATGGATGCACTCAACGCCCGCGGGATGCGCGCGTTCCTGGCGGCCGCCACAAAGGCGGGCGGGAAGGTCGCCGATCCAGAGTTAGCTGTACGCGCGGTGGGCCGGATGGCCGCGGCGCTCGACGCCAAAGCCAAGCGCACCCACTACGCCAACACCGCTGAAGATATCATCCGCGAGGGCTTGCAGGCGGTCAACGTGCGTTTCTCGGCCAAGGCCTGGGATGCCGGGCTGGCCGCCTACTACGCGACGATCTCGGCAGTCGTCACGCCGGTCGCGGGGGATCCGCGCGCGGTGCTCGCCAGGCTGACGGAGCAGGGCCGCGGCCTGGGGGTGGTCTCGAACACCTCCTGGTCTCCTACACTGCACGACGCCGACCTGGCGCGTTTTGGCCTGCTGGAATACCTGCCGGTGCGCGTCTACTCCAGCGTCTTCGGCATGGAGAAACCGCACCCGACGATCTACCGCCAGGCGCTCGACCGGTTGGACGTGGCGCCGGCCGAGGCGGTTTTTGTCGGCGACAAGCTCGAAGTGGACGTGGCGGGGCCGCAAAAGATCGGGATGCGCGCCGTGCTGCTCGCCTCGCCGTTCCGGGTCGAAACCTCGGCCGAGATCATCCCGGACGCACGGATCGAGACGATCAATGCGCTGCCAGACGTGCTCGAGGCGTGGGACAGAGTCCTGGAGATGCCGGCGTTAGCGAGAATTTGATCAGGACGTCTCGTAGTATGGTGTGCCGGACGACTGAAGTCGTCACTACCAAGGCGTAGCGCAAGATGGCATCTTGCGCTTCATTCAGGCGGAGACATGGCGATGGCTGTGCGCAGGCGATGGCTGAACTGGCTCCTGATACCGATCGGGCTGATTTTCGTCACGATAGCCTTGTTCGGAGCTTGCGGCTCGCGCCTCAGTCTCTCCCTCGCTGCTGATCCCAGCCCCACCCCTGCGCGCCTCTATCTCCCGCTGGTGATCCGCCCGGCGATGCCCGACGACCGCATCTGGGATCCCCGGCTGACGCAGCGCGGGGCGACGTTGATCCCCGCGACGGTTCAGCCCGGCCAGGGCTACTGGCGGCTTGTCAAAGGAGTCTGGTACGCGGAGAATGAACCGCCCTTCCAGGGCCAGCATCACATCTTCGTGGACACGTTGGACGCCAACGGTCAACGCCAGCCGGGCGTGCCGATCCAGATCACCTCGTTGGATGGGGGCGACATCTTTGCCACCCTCATCACCGAGGCCAAGCCCGGGGAGCTGTACGCCGCCAACTTCCCGATGTACCGGCCGGCGCCGGCCTATCGGGCCGCGCCATCCGACGGCAGCCCGGCCGACGCGGTTACGGGGATGGGCCTGGGCAGCATCGAGTTGCCGGGCTGGAACATCCACACCAGCTATGGCCTGACCTGGCAATGGGTTAGCGCGGGCGCCGCCCTCCCCACGGCCACGCCTACGCCGACTGCTACGGGCACGCCCATGCCATCGGAGACCGCGACTGTCACGCCTACGCTCGACACCACGCCCACGCCTTCGCCGACCGCGACCATCACGCCCACACTCGACGCCACGGCTACGCCAACGCACACGCCGACCGCCACGGGCACACCTGCGCCGAGCGTCACGGCCAGCGCGACGCCTTCGCCCACCCCCACGCGCGGCGGCCGGGTTTGGGATCCGCGGCTGGATCAGCGAGGCACGACTTTGAGTCCGGCGGATGTCCAGCCCGGCCAGGGCTATTGGCGTCTGGTGCAGGGGCTGTGGTTCGACGTGGGGGAGCCGCCCTTCGCCGGCAAGCGCAACATCTTCATTGATATGCTCGATGCGGCCGGCGACCGACAGATCGGCGTCTCGCTGCACGTCACGTCGCTCGATGGTCTGTCGCTCCTGGCGACCCTGATCAGCGAAGCCAAGCCCGGCGAGCCATACGCGGCCGACTACCCCATGTTCAGCATCGCGCCGGCCTACCGGGTGATCCCGTTCGATGGCAGCCCGGCCGACGCGGTCAGCGGGATGGGGTTGGGCAGCATCACCCAGCCCGACGCGTGGGTAGACACCAGCTATCTCTTCACCTGGCAATGGGTGGTCGCGGCCACCGTTACCCCAACTTCGCCCCCCACTCCAACGGAAACGCCGACGCTAACGCCAACAGAAACAGCGACGCCCACCCCGACCGCCGCGCCATCCGCTTGGCCCGACCTGGTCTTCACTCCGGTGTTCTCCGGGTTGAGCGCGCCGGTGCAAATCACCCACGCGGGCGACGGCAGCGGCCGGCTGTTCCTGGTGGAGCAATCGGGTCGCATCCTGATCGTAAAGGCCGGTGTCCTGCAGCCGGTCCCGTTCCTGGACATCATGAGCCGCGTGAGCTGCTGCGGCGAGCGCGGGCTGTTCAGCGTCGCGTTCCCGCTGGCCGGCGGCGCCAGCCCCGCTCACTTCTATGTGAACTACACCGACCGCAGCGGCAACACAGTGATCGCCCGCTACCGCGTCGCCGCGGATCCCGATGTGGCCGACCCGGCCAGCGAGCAGGTCGTGCTGGCGATCGCCCAACCCTACCCCAACCACAACGGCGGCCAGCTCGCGTTCGGCCCACAGGATGGCTATCTGTATATCGGCATGGGGGATGGTGGGTCGGCGGGCGATCCGCAGAACCGCGGCCAGGATGGCGCGGAATTGCTCGGCAAGCTGCTGCGGATTGATGTGGAGACGGGCGGTCCCGCGACTTATACCATTCCGGCCAGCAACCCTTTCACCCAGACCGCCGGCTACCGGGGCGAGATTTGGGCGTTGGGGCTGCGCAATCCGTGGCGCTTCGCCTTCGACCGGCTGACCAGCGACCTCTACATCGGCGACGTGGGGCAGAACCAGTACGAAGAAGTGGATTTCCAGGCGGCGGCCAGCCCGGGCGGCGAAAACTACGGCTGGCGGATCATGGAGGGGCTGCACTGCTATAACGCGGCTACCTGCCAGACCGCCGGTCTGACCCTACCCGTCGCCGAATATGACCACAGCCTGGGCTGTTCGATCACCGGCGGCGTCATCTACCGCGGCGCGCAGTTCGCCCGCCTGCGTGGAGTTTACCTGTACGGGGACTACTGTTCGAGCCGCATCTGGGGCCTGCGCCGAGGCGCCGCAACCTGGGAAGCGCGCCAACTCGCGACCGCCTCCCTGCGCATCTCCGCCTTCGGCGAGGATGAAGCAGGCGAGATCTACATCGCCGATTACGGCGCCGGCGCGATCTATCGAGTCGTTGACTCGCAATAGCATCTATACGTTATACCTTGACCCGCCAATAGATGCCGTGGTCGCGCGCCATCAGCTTGTAGTCAATCATCTCCCGGCGCAGGCTCGCCACATCCTCGTGCAGTTGCGCCAGGATCTGGTTCACCTGCTTCTCCGTGTAGTTCACATCGTACTCGAACAGCTTCACCGCATGGCGGAGCACCGCCTCGAGCTTCTTCCGCTGCGCCGGGATCGTCTTCAGCCGGCCGTCGGGCAGGGAGAAGTCACGCAACACCTTGCGATCGAACGCGTCCATGTCCACATCTGCGGCCACAGCCGGCAGCGTCTCGCGGGCTAGCAGCCGCCGCGCCATCCCCTCCAGCGCGGACGTCTCGAACTGATACACGCTGTAATAGCCTTCGGCGCGCGCGCTGACGAGGCCGACATGGGCAAGGTAGGATAGATGGCGCGACACGGTGGAGGATTGCAGACCCAGCATCGCGGCCAGTTGTTCCACCGTGCTCGGCTGCTGCGCCAACACACCGATGATCTTGAGGCGATTGGCGTCGGCCAACGCTTTGAAGAAATCGAGCAGTTCTTGGGATTGAGTTTCGGAAATCATATGGGCCTCCATTACTTTGATTGCATAAACATCGAAGTAATTATATCAGGATCGTTTTATTTGTCAAAATCCCACATGTGTCATTAATTCCAGATATGAGTCAAACGACCTTGTATACCCGCTCAGAATGACGCGTCATGTCTGGAATGGGTGTGTGTCATTTTCGGGGCGCGAGCACCCTGAGCGGAGTGACCGTGCTGTTCCGGCCACGTAGTCGAAGGGTGCGGCCTTGCCAGCGAGCGCTCCGCCTGCTTCGACTGCGTCGGCGACACTGCCCGCCGACTCCGCTCAGCATGCTCCGCTGATTTTCGCCCCCAACGTGAAACGCCCTCGTCTGGAATTGCTGGTTTGACAAAGCGTTGATTGCTTGATATGCTACGGTGTAGTCTACTACGCGAAGAGAGAAGGCTGCGGATGGATCACGACCAACTTGACTTGTTCCCGGAAGGTCGGCCGGGACGCGGCACGGCCGGTGAAAAGGCGCGGCCCGTCGCTTCGCTGCCGTCCGATCTGAATCCTGGCTCGTCTCTGGCGGCCGCCATGGCCGGGTTTCACGGCTACATGGTGCGCCAGGGTTTCTCCGACAACACGATCGCGGCGTTCCAGGCCGATTTGCGCCTCGTCGCACGCTATTTGGCTGACAAACGCACCATCGGCGAGATCGGGCAGGCCGACCTGGAGCAGTTCCTCGTTTGGATGCGCGCGGATCGCGGGGTGCCGTGCAGCCCCAAGACCTATGCCCGGCGGCTGACCACCCTCAAGGTGTTCTTCGGCTGGCTGGCCGAATCGGAGGCGCTCCCCAACGACCCGGCCGCCGCCATCGTCCACGAGCACCCCACCACCCCGCTGCCAAAGCTGCTCTACGACGATCAGATCAACACCCTGTTGCGCACCGCGCGCGACCTGCTGTGGGCGTCCAAACCGGACTCACGACCCTATCTGCTGCTGACTCTGATCCTGCAAACGGGCATCAAGAAGAGCGAATGCATGGAGATCAAGCTGGAGCACATAGATTTCTCGAACCCCCAGGCGCCCGTCCTCTATGTGCGCTACGCCGACCCGCGACGGACGCTGAAGGAGCGCAAGCTGGCTCTGGGGCCGAATTTTGCGCCGGCCTACCGGCAATATCTGCGCGAATATAAGCCGAAGGAGCACCTGTTCGAATGTACGGCGCGCAACCTGGAGTATGTGTTGGCCGACTTGGCGGCGCTGGCCGAGGTAAGCGGAGGAGTTTCGTTCGAGCAGTTGCGTTGGACGTGCGCGGTGCGCGATTACCGGAATGGGATGCCCCCCGACCGGTTGCGGCAGAAGCTCGGTCTGTCCCTCATCAGTTGGCGCGAGACGCTGCCCAAGATCCAGAAGCTCGCGCGGCCGGCGCTATAAACTAACCGATCATTGGCCCTTCGTGAACAACGGCAGCAGTTGCTGGAGCAGCGCCTGATATTCCTCGTTGTTGCTCAGATAGCTGCCGCCCCAGCCGCCGATAGCATAGACCTTGTTGCCCAGCGCGACCGCGCCCAGGTTGCGCCATTGGCCCACGATCGGCGTCTCGATGCGTGACCAGGCGTCGGTGCGGGTGTCGTATTGCTCGTTGAAGGTCAACGCTTCGGTCCAGCCCCCGCCGATGGCATAGAGCCGCGCCCCCAGCGCGACCAGCCCCAACCCGCCGCGCGGCTGGCTGAGCGGCGCGCGGGGCGTCCACGGGCCGGCCGCGCGCCCTTCCCCGGCCGGATCGTAGGCCGCCACGGTCGCCGCCTCGCGCTCGCCGTCGAATCCCCCGGCCACGTAGATGATCCCGCCCAGCGCGCTGGCTGCCAGGAAGGCGCGCGGTTCGGCCAGCGCCGTACCGCTGGTCCAACTGTCGCTCGCCGAGTCATAGATCAGCGTGTCGCCGCGGTGCTGCGCCCCGTCCCACCCGCCAAAGAGATACAGCTTGTCGCCGAGCGCGGCCGCGCCATACGCCGCCAGTGGGAAGGGCAATGGCGCACGCGCTGACCAGATGTCGGCCTGCGGATCATAGCTCTCGACGGCGTTGGTCGCCGCGCCGTTCGCCAGGGTGCCGCCCGGCACGATCACGCGGCCAGCGAGCCAGAGCGCGGCCGCGTTCGCCACGGCGGTCGGTTTGTTGGCACCGGCCTGCCAGCCGTTGCTGCGCGGATCGTAGATCGTCACCTGGTCGGTGAGCGCGCCAGCCGTCTCGCCGCCGATGACGTACAGCCGCGTCCCGTCTGTGGCGACGGCCATGCGGCTGCGAGGCTCGGGCAACGGCGCGCGAGCAAGCCAACGCGCGACCTGGCCGCGCGGCGCAGCCGCCGTCTGCGGCCGGCCCGCGTCGCTGAAAGGCGTCAGGCGGGCGGCCTGGCTGCGGCTCTGCCACCAGGCCGGCGCCAACAGGCCGAGGAAGATCAGCAGGGCCGCGGCCACCATGTAGACGCGCTGCCAGAGGGCGATCGGCGTGCGCTCGAGGAGCGGCTCGACCGGCGCGGGGGGAAGCGCGGGCGCGGGGGATGGCTCGGCCGCGGGCGTTTCGGCCAACGGCCCGGCCATTTCGGCCACGGGCAACGGCTCGGTTATCTGTGCTGCTGGCGGCGGCGCGACCACCTGTACTGCGGCTGGGACATCGGTCGCGGGCAGCTCACCGGGGCTGGCGTCCGCTCCCGTCGGGGCGCCCTTGACCCCCACCCAGCCCCGGCGCACCGCCTCCATCGTCGCCTCGGTGCGCGATTGCACGCCGAGCTTCTCGAAGATGTTGCGGAGGTGCACCTTCACCGTATTCGGGCTGATGACCAGGGCGCGCGCGATCTGCTGGTTGGTCTTGCCTTCCGCAACCAGCCTGAGCACCTCGATTTCGCGCTCGCTTATCGGCCCGAGATCATCGTTCATGGCGCGAATCTACAAATCTGCAATTTGCAATCTGCAATCTCATCCCGCCCACTTCACCAGCGGCACGGCGAACGGCGCCGGCAGGGCGGGGTGATGGGGGCGGACGCGCACGCCGTAGGCGACGGCTCCGCAGTCAATCGGCCCGAATTCGCCCGCGTAGGTCAACTCGGCGCCCTGGCCGCCCACCAGACGCAACGGTACGCTCTGCGTCTCGGTCAACCCCCCCGCTCGCTCCGGGCCATAAACCAGCTCGACGGTCAGATCCTCTGGGGTGAGCCGGCCGGGGCGCAGCGTCGCGGTGATGGCGGCCAGTGTGTTCCCGGTGATCTGCGCGGCCGACTGACCCGCAACCTGCGCGGTCGAGGCTGTGAGCGACACCTCCGGCCAGCCCTGCCGCACGCGTTGCTCCCACTCCGCCAGGTCACGCGCCGCCGGGCCTGTCTCGACCAGTTGTCCATAACGGCTCGCCGGGAAATAATACTTGTTGTAATACTCCTTCAACATCCGATCCAGGCTGAACGCCGGCGCCACCGTCTTGATCGCGGCGCGCATCTTCGCCAGCCAGCCATGCGGGATGCCGGCGTTCCCGCGGTCGTAGAAGAGCGGCACGATCTCGTTTTCGAGCGTATCGTAGAGGGAGAGCGCATCGGCCGCGTCCTGCGCGGCTTCGTCGGGATAATCGCCATCCTGGCCGATGGCCCAGCCGTTCGTGCCGTCGAAGCCCTCGCACCACCAACCGTCCAGCACGCTGAAGTTGGGGATGCCGTTCAGCCCGGCTTTCTGGCCGCTCGTGCCGCTGGCCTCATTGGGCCGCCGCGGGTTATTCAGCCACAAATCTACGCCCGATACCAGGTAGCGCGCGATATTGGCATCGTATTCCTCGACAAACAAGATGCGCCCGGCAAAGCCCGGCTGATGGCTGAACTGGTAGATCTGCTGGATGAACGCCTTGCCTGGCTCATCGGCCGGGTGCGCCTTGCCCGCGAAGATGATCTGCACGGGCCGGTCGGGGTCATTCAAGATGCGCTTCAGCCGTTCGGGGTCGCGGAAGATCAGGGTGGCGCGCTTGTACGTCGCGAAACGCCGCGCAAAGCCGATGGTGAGCGCGTGCGGATCAAGGCCCCGCGCCGCAACCGCGACCTCGGCTGGCGAGGCGCCCGTGCGCGTGAGCTGGCGCGCGGTGCGTCGGCGCACCGCTTCGAGCATCTGGCTGCGCGCCTGGGTGTGCTGCGCCCACAGCTCGCTGTCGGGGATGCGCCCGACCGCGGCCCACGTGCCCGGATCGTCAATCGCCGTGCGCCAGCCGAAGTCGAAGTAGCGGTCGAACAGTGCGGCCAGCCCCGGATGCAGCCAGGTGTCGGTGTGCACGCCGTTGGTGATGTGGTCAATGGGGATTTCGCCATCCGGCACATCGGGCCACAGGCTGCGCCACATGCGCCGGGCCACCTCGCCGTGCAGTTTGCTGACGCCGTTGGCATAGGCGGCGGTGCGCAGCGCCAGGACGGTCATGCTGAACTGCGGCCCCCAGGGGTTCTGGAAGCGGCCCAAATCCAGGAACCGTTCGCGATCCAGCCCCAGTTTCGGCCAGAAATCGCCGAAGAACCGATCCATCAGGTCGAAGTTGAAGGCATCGTTGCCGGCCGGCACGGGCGTGTGGGTGGTGAACAACGCGTTGCCGCGCACGGCCCACAACGCCTCGGCGAACGGGAGCTTCTGCTCCTGGACGTACTCCCGCAGGCGCTCCAGTTGCAGGAAGGCCGCGTGCCCCTCGTTCATGTGCCAGGCGTCGGGCCGATACCCCAATGCCCGCAACGCCCGCACGCCGCCGATGCCCAACACCACCTCTTGCGAGATGCGCATCTGCACATCGCCGCCATAGAGACGGGCCGACAATTCCCGATCAGCCGGCGCGTTGCGTTCCACATCGGTGTCCATCAGGAAGATCGGCACGCGGCCGACCTGAATCCGCCACACCTTGGCGTAGACCGTGCGGCCGGGCAGATTCACACTGATCGTCACCTCGCGGCCCACGGCGTCCAGCGCGGGCGTGGCCGGCGCCTCATTGAAATCCAGCTTCTCATAGATCGCTTCCTGGCGGCCGTTGGCGTCAATCTGCTGCCGGAAGTAACCTTGCGGATAGAGGAAACCGACGCCGACGAACGGCAGACCGAGGTCGCTGGCCGCTTTACAGTGATCCCCGGCCAGGATGCCCAGGCCGCCGGAATAGATCGGCAGCGATTCGTGCAGGCCGAACTCGGCCGAGAAATAGGCGATCGTGCGGACGGCCGGCTCGCCGGCGGATGGTTGGCGCCACACCCGCACCGGACGCATATACGCGTCGAACGCGTCCATCACGCCGGTGTAGCGCGTCAGATAGGCGCGATCCTGCGCGGCGCGTTCCACCTGCGCCTGGCTGACCCGGCGCAAAAACTTGACCGGGTTGTGGTTGACGCCGTCCCAAAGGTCGGCGTCTATGTCGCGGCAGAGCGCCTGCGCATGTGGATTCCAGATCCACCAAAGATTATACGCCAACTCCGACAGCCGCGCGATCGGCCGCGGCAGGTGTGCGACCACCGACAATGTCCCCAACAACTTCACGTATCCTCCTCGGGGGCAGCGCGTGAGCCGTCACTGCCTTTCTCTATATCCAATCTCACTATCTTATCATTGTAAAGGAAGATGCAATCGGCGTCCAGAATCGGCGCGGGACAATTCGATCTTGCCATTTCGGCGCGCGCCGGTCTCGTGATATAATCGCTGCTGTCGGGCATAAGAGTCACTCTGTGATACCCAACCCGCCGCGGCGGAATGCAGCCCGGCAAAGACTGTCATTGCGAGGCCCGTCGTGTGGGCCGAAGCAATCTCCTTCATGGCGGGGAGATTGCTTCGCAAAGGGCGCTCGCAATGACATGTCATAGGCAGCGGGTTTTATGCGCTATCTGCTCTTCTTCAAGCCCTATGACGTGCTGCCCGAATTCACCGATCCCGACGGTGCGGGTCGGCCGACGCTGGCGCGCTACGTGCCCATGCTCGACGTCCAACCGGCCGGCCGGCTGGATCGCGACAGCGAGGGGCTGATGCTGCTCACCGACGACGGCGAACTGGCGCATCGGCTGACCCATCCGCGCTATCACCTGCCCAAGACCTATTTCGTCCAGGTCGAGCGTATCCCGGACGAACGGGCGTTGGCAGCCTTGCGCCGCGGCATCCTCGTCAAGGGCGAGATAACCGCGCCGGCCGAGGTGGAACTGCTGTCCCGTGCGCCCGACCTGCCTTCACGGCCCGTCGGCCAGCCGGCCAGCGTCCTGACGGCGTGGCTGCGGATGGTGCTGCGTGAGGGCAAGAAGCGGCAAATCCGCCACATGACCGCGGCGGTCGGCCACCCGACCTTGCGCCTGGTGCGCGTGGCGGTCGGCGCGTTGACGCTGCGCGGCCTGGCGCCCGGCGAGTGGCGGGAGCTGACAGACAAAGAGCTGCACTCCCTCCGGGAGGCCCTGGGGTGGCGCGGCCAGCCGGGCGCGCGAAATGTGGCGTGAGATCGGAGCCTGTCTCGTGGAAGAACTGACGATCACCGAGATGCAACGGCGGATGGCCGCCGGCGAGCTCACCGCGCGGCAGCTCACCGAAGCCTACCTGGCGCGCATCGCCGCCCTGGATCGGACCGGTCCGCGGCTCAACGCCGTCATCGAGGTCAACCCCGATGCGCTGGCGATCGCCGATGCGCTGGATCGGGAACGCGCGGAAACCGGGCCACGCGGGCCGCTGCACGGCATCCCGATTCTGCTCAAAGACAACATTGACACCGCCGACCGGATGCAGACCACCGCCGGATCACTGGCTTTGGCCGGCTCGATCCCTCGGCGCGACGCGACCGTGGCCGCCAGACTGCGTCAGTCTGGCGCGGTCATCCTGGGCAAGACCAACCTCAGCGAATGGGCCAACTTCCGTTCGACCCACTCGACCAGCGGCTGGAGCAGCCGCGGCGGACAAACACGCAACCCCTACGCGCTCGACCGCAACCCATGCGGCTCCAGCGCCGGGTCGGCGGCGGCGGTAGCCGCCAACCTGTGCGCGGCCGCGGTGGGCACCGAGACGGACGGCTCGATCACCTGCCCGGCGAACGTCAACGGCATCGTCGGCATCAAGCCCACGCTGGGGCTGGTCAGCCGGGCGGGCATCATCCCCATCGCGCACAGCCAGGATACCGCCGGCCCGATGGCGCGCACCGTGGCCGACGCCGCGCTCTTGCTCGCCGCGCTCGCGGGGCCAGACCCGCGCGATCCGATCACCCTGCACGGAAATGGGACGCGGACGAGCGCGGAGACCGCGGATGTGATTCTGGGTCATCTGACGGCGGATGGCTTGCGCGGCACACGCCTCGGCGCGGCGCGCAACTACTGCGGCTTCCACCCGCGCGTGGATGCGATCGTGGAAGAATGCCTGCGCGTCCTGCGCGACCTGGGCGCGGAGATCGTGGATCCGGCGAACATCGCCACCGAAAAGGCGCTGGACGGGCCGGAGCTTGCCGTGCTGCTGTATGAGTTCAAGGCCGACCTGAACGCCTACCTGGCGGAGTTGGGGTCAGACGCGGCCGTCCATTCCCTGGCCGAGGTGATCGCTTTCAACGAGGCGCACGCCGACCGGGTGATGCCGTACTTCGGGCAGGAGATCATGCTCATGGCCCAGGAGAAAGGCCCGCTGACCGAACCGGTCTACATCGAGGCGCTGACCGCCTGCCGTCGCCTGGCGCGCGACGAAGGGATTGACGCGACGCTGGCCGAGCACCGGCTGGATGCCATCATCGCGCCGACCGGCGGCCCGGCCTGGCTGACCGACTACCTGTGTCACACCAGCTCGCACACCAGTTCGACCGCGGCCGCGGTGGCCGGCTATCCGCACATCACCGTGCCGGCCGGCGCCATCTGCGGCCTGCCGGTCGGCCTGTCGTTCATCGGCCCGGCGTGGAGCGAGTCGGCGCTCATCCGCTACGCCTACGCGTTCGAGCAGGCGACGCGCGTGCGCCGGCCGCCGCAGTTCTTGCCGGCGATAGATTTCACCCGGGTCTGAACAGGCCCCAACCACCCGAAGGAGGTGTCACATGGCACGCACCCAAACTCGCGGCAATTGTGTATTCTGTAGTCGGGAATTCGCCAAAGGCGGGCTATCCCGGCATTTGACGACCTGTCTCAAACGGCAGGAGGCTCAGGCCGCGGCCGACGCCACCCGGCGCCAACGCCAGACCCTCTATCACCTTCAGGTGCAGGATGCTTGGGGCGCTGGCTATTTCCTCCATTTGGAGATGCGCGGTCAGGCGACGCTGCAAGACCTGGACGAGTACCTGCGCGCTATCTGGCTGGAGTGCTGCGGGCATCTGAGCGCCTTCGAGATCGCTGGCGTCAGGTACGACAACACGGCTGATCCGTGGGGCGAGAGCGAAGGCCCCTTGATGGATGCCGTGAAGGTGGGCAGCGTCTTCCAGCCGGGCCTGGAGATGTCATACGAGTACGACTTCGGCACGACCTCGGAGCTGACCATCAAGGTTATGGCGGCGCGCGACGGCAGGCCGCTGACCGAACACCCGATCTTCCTGATGGCGCGCAACCAGTTCGAGCAGCCGCCATGCATGGTCTGCGGCAAGCCAGCGGTCTGGCTCTGCTCCGAGTGCATGTACGATCACGAGGATCATTCCTGCGAGTTGTGCGATGAGCACGCCGAGGGGCATGAGCACGAAGATATGCTGCTGGGGTTGGTCAATTCGCCGCGCGTCGGTATGTGCGGTTATAGCGGCCCGGCCGAGCCGCCTTACTGATGCTCCGCCCGAAGGCGTCGTACTTCTTCTACTTTGGAGCCACGTCGTGCCTGATGCCGTTCATCGCGCTCTATTACGCGCAGAACGGCCTGTCGGCCAGCCAGATCGGGCTGCTGGCGGGGCTGCTCCCGCTGGTCACGCTGGTCAGCGCGCCGCTGTGGGGCGGGCTGGCCGACGCGACCGGCCGGCATCATACGCTGCTCCTGCTGGCGATCGGCGGCAGCATCGCGGCGGTGCTTGGCCTGTCCCAGACCGCCAGCCTGGGCGGGCTGATCCCGCTCGTCGTGCTGAACGCCTTCAGCCTGGCGCCGGTCATCCCGCTGATTGACAACACGGTCCTGACCATGTTGGGCGAGCGCCGCAGCCTCTACGGCCAGCAACGTCTGTGGGGCGCGGTGGGTTGGGGAGTCGTCGCGCCGGTCGCCGGCTGGCTGATGGATCGCGCGGGCATGACGGCCGCGTTCGGCGGCTATGTCATCCTGATGTGCGGTTGTCTGTTGGTCGTGGTCGGGCTGCCCGTCGGCCGGGTCAACATCGGCGGCTCCTATTGGCGCGGGGTGGCCGGGCTGCTGGGGAACCGGCAGTGGGTGCTCTTCCTCGCCAGCATCTTCATCGGCGGGCTGGTGATGTCCATCGAGATGAGCTTCCTGTTCCTCTACATGGATCGCCTGGGCGCCAGCAAGACGCTGATGGGGATCACGCTGGCCGTCTCGACCGTCAGCGAGCTGCCGGTGTGGTTTTTCGCGAACCGGCTGATCGAACGGCTGGGGACGCGCAAGGTGCTGACGCTTTCGCTGCTGGCGTGCGCGCTCCAGGGCTTCGGCTATGGCTTGATGGTGGACCCGCTGGTCGCGCTGCCGGTGCAATTGCTGCACGGGCTGGCCTTCTCGGCCAGTTGGGCCGCCGGGGTCGCCTATTCGGGTGAGATCGCGCCGGCGGGGATGGGCGCGACCGCGCAGGGGGTCTTCTCCGGCATCTCGTTTGGGCTGCGCTCGGCCCTGGGCGCATTCCTGGGCGGCATGTTGTTCGACGCCGTCGGCCCGGCCGCGGCGTTCCGCTGGGGCGGCATCGCGGCGTTGGTGGGAGCGGGATTCTTCCTGGCGGCGAGCCGGCGGATGCGATAAGAACATGTTGTTTGCCCTGATTGCGATTTGACAAATCCGCAGCCCTCTGGTATAAAACGATCCAACAACTGAATAGCCCTGGACTCCCATCCAGAGAGGCGGAGGGACCGGCCCGTTGAAGCCTCGGCAACCAGATGGTAGTCTCGTAGTCTCGTAGTCTCGTAGTCTCGTAGTCAGGCAGCAAATGAATTGCCGACTATTCGACTATTCGACTATTCGACTATTCGACTAACGACTACGGTGCCAATTCCGGCAGATCAAATTCTGGAAGATGAGAGGAAGGTGTCCCGTTCCTGCTCATCCCCAAATATTGCCCTGGTGCCAGCCCGGGGGCGGGGATGTTTTATTTGTAACGGCAGGAGCCGCAAGCTCGTAGCTTGCTTGCCCACGCCCTCTCGTCTCACGGATGAGAGGGCGTTTTTGTCGAATGGAGGGCGAGCACAACAGACAGCGAAACGGAGTAGATGACTAAAGGCAAGAGGTCAAGCAGGTTTTGATGTTTGACGTTTCACAAATCACTTTTCGCGAGGATAGGGCCATGTCAGACAAGCGCACATTCGGTTTCACCACCCGCCAGCTTCACGCCGGCCAACAGCCGGATCCGACCACGGGCAGCCGCGCCGTGCCGATCTATCAGACGACCAGCTATCAGTTTCGCGATACGGCGCACGCCGCCAATCTGTTTGCGCTGAAAGAGTTGGGCAACATTTACACCCGCATCATGAACCCGACGACCGATGTGCTGGAGCAGCGCATCGCCGATCTCGAAGGGGGCGTCGCCGCGTTGGCGGCCTCTTCGGGCCACGCCGCGCAGACGATGGCGATCCTGACGCTGTGCGGCGCGGGGGATCACATCGTCAGCAGCAGCCGGCTCTACGGCGGCACCTACAACCAGTTCAACTACACTTTCCCACGCATCGGGATTGATGTGACGTTTATTGACCCGACCGATCCGGCCAACTTCGAAAGGGCGATCCGGCCAAATACCAAGATCCTGTACGGCGAGACGCTGGGCAACCCGGACATCGCCATCTTCCCCTTCGAGGAGGTGGCGGCGATCGGGCGCAAGCACGCCATCCCGATCATGATTGATAACACCTTCGCCACGCCATACCTGTGCCGGCCCTTCGAATGGGGCGCCAACATCATCTGCCACAGCACCACCAAGTTCCTGGGCGGCCACGGCACGACCATCGGCGGGATCATCGTGGACGGCGGCAACTTCGATTGGCGCAGCGGCCGCTTCGCCAACTTCACCACGCCCGACCCGTCGTACCATGGCCTGGTCTACGCCGACCTGGTGGGGGCGGGCCTGCCACCTTTCGCCATCAAGGCCCGCGTGCAGGTGTTGCGCGATATCGGCGCGTGCCAGGCGCCCTTCAACAGTTGGCAAACGATCCAGGGGATCGAGACCCTCAGCCTGCGCATGGATCGGCACATCGCCAACGCCAATGCCGTCGCGGCCTTCCTGGCGCAGCATCCTCAGGTAAGCTGGGTGAGCCATCCTAGCCTGCCCAGCCATCCCGATCACGCGCGGGCGCAGAAGTATCTGCCCAAGGGCGCGGGCGCGATCCTGGGCTTCGGCATCAAAGGCGGCGTGGCGGCCGGCCAAAAGTTTATAGACAGCCTTCAGCTCTTCAGCCACCTGGCGAACGTCGGCGACGCCAAGAGCTTGGCGATCCACCCGGCCACCACGACCCACAGCCAGTTGACCGAGGCGGAGATGACCACCGCCGGCGTCAGCCCCGACTTCATCCGGTTGAGCATCGGCATCGAGGACATCGAAGATATCCTGTGGGATTTGGAACAGGCGTTGGCGTGATACGGTGACACAGTGACAGGGTGACTCTCGGAGATCACCTTGTCACCCTTTCACCTTGTCAGGACTGGGAGGCTTTATGAGCATAGACACTTCTCCCACCGACTCCATCGGCGTCGTCGAAACCCAACACTTCACTTTCGCGCAGGATCAGCCTTTCGTGCTGGAGAGCGGCGCGACGCTCAGCCCGGTCACGATAGCGTATGAGACCTATGGCGCGCTCAACGCTGACCGCTCGAACGCGATCCTGATCTGCCATGCCCTGAGCGGGAGCGCGCACGCGGCCGGGCTGGACGCGCAAGGGCACGAAGGGTGGTGGGACGATTGCATCGGGCCGGGCAAGGCGTTCGATACGGATCGCTTCTTTGTCATCTGTGGCAATGTGCTGGGGAGTTGCTATGGGACGACCGGCCCGTCGAGCACGAACCCGGCGACGGGTAAGCCGTTCGGGTTGCGCTTCCCGGTGGTGACGATCGGCGACATCGTGCGCACGCAGATCGCGCTCATGGATCATCTGGGCATCGAGAAGCTGTTGTGCGCAGTGGGCGGCTCGATGGGGGGGATGCAGGCGCTCGAGTGGGCCGTGCGTTATCCCGAGCGCATCCGGGCGGCCATTCCGCTCGCGACCACAGCGCGCTCCAGCCCGATGCTGATCGCGTTCAGCGAGGTGGGGCGTCAGGCGATCTACGCCGACCCGAACTGGCAGTACGGTGACTACTATGCCAACGGCAAGCGGCCTGACGCTGGCCTGGCCGTGGCGCGCATGATCGGCCACATCACCTATCTGAGCGAAGAGTCCATGCACAAGAAGTTCGGCCGTCGTCTCCAGGGCCGCGAGCAGTTCGGCTTCGAGTTCGAGACCGAGTTCCAGATCGAGAGCTATTTGCGCTACAAAGGCCAGGCTTTCACCCAACGCTTTGACGCCAACTCCTATCTTTATATCACCAAGGCGCTGGATTACTTCGACCTGAGCCGTGGCCCGGCCCTGGCGGAAGGCGAGACCGAGAGTCCGGCGAACCGCCTGGCGGCCGCCTTTGCGCCGGCCGCGCAGGTGAAATTCCTGGTCGTGAGCTTCACCAGCGATTGGCTCTACCCCTCCTACCACAGTCGCGAGCTGGTCTCCGCGCTAACAGCCGTGGGGGCCGATGTGACCTATCTCGATATCCAGAGCACCTGGGGGCATGACGCGTTCCTGTTGGAAGTTGACACGATGACCCGGCTCCTCAGCAGTTTCATTGATCGAGTGGCGCATGAAGAAGGGATCGTGACCGAAAAGCAATTGGCAGAAGGCCGTAGGCAGAACCGGGATGCCCAGGGCCGCAAATCACCCAACGCCGATGCCGGGTGGGCGAGTTAAAGAGGAGCGCCTGTGACCATAGACCTTTCCCGCACCGTCTCCTATGAGAGTCTGCGTCCCGACCTGCAGATCATCGCGGGCTTTGTGCCGGAAGGCGTCCGAGTGTTGGATCTGGGCTGCGGCAACGGGGAACTGCTGGAGTATCTGGTGCGGCGCAAACGGGTGAAGGGGCGGGGGATCGAGTTGGGCGAAGTTGGGGTGCTGGCCTGCGTACATCGCGGGCTGAGCGTGCGGCAGGGCAACTTGCAAGAGGGTCTGGCCGACTATCCCGACCGCAGCTTCGACTTCACCGTGCTGAGCCAGACGCTGCCCTTCCTGGATGACCCGGAGATGATCCTGGGGGAGATGTTGCGGGTGGGCGAGCGCGCCATCGTCAGCTTCCCGAATTGGGGCTACTGGCGCTGCCGGTTGGAGTTGCTGCTCACGGGGCGCATGCCCCAGGCGCCCGACCTGCCGCAAAGCTGGCACGCCAAGCCGCGTTGGCAGGCCTTTACCATCACCGATTTCGTCCGGTTCTGCCGCGCGGCCGACATCCGCATCGGCCGTTGGGCGTGCCTGGCCGGCGGCCGGCCGATGCGCATCCCGAAATTCACCAATCTGTTCTCGACGACCGGGGTATTTGTGCTGGAACGCGTTTCGGTCGTCCGGTGAACCGGTTGCCGGATTTCTTGCATGGTCTCAGGCTCGGGCAGCAAGCCGCAGTCGGCCGCCGCGCACAGCCGAGCCAGGAAGTCAACTTAACTGGCGAGCGTATCCAACTCAGCAGGCGGCTCGACGTCCGGGTACAAAGCTCCGTCAATCCAGCGGGACATGGATAGACTCCTCATCCGGCCTCGTTTGTATCGTTGCGTTCCCGTAGCGCCATTGTACTCCGGTTGAAATGAAGGCGCAAACCGACGAGTCAGCAGTTCCAAATATGGCATGTCATTCTGAGCGAGTCTACGACTCAACTCGCGTTGCGGCGAGCCTCTAGCGAAGAGTCTCCTGTCTCCGGTGAGACTCTTCGCTGGAATCATGCCGCGACGGACTTTGCGTGGCAGGGCCGCTCAGAGTGACAAAGCGAATTCGGAATCGCTGGCCCAAACTGGAACAAAGACGCGGAAAAAGTCGGGCGCAACTTCCCGCTTTGGACTTCTGGTGGTATGATGGGGGCACACCCAACGGAGGCGCGCCCGCGATGCGAATCCTGGTTTTGTCAGACATCCATGCCAACCTGGCGGCCCTCGAGGCGGTGCTGAACGATGCGCAGTCTTTCGACTATAAGACTGTCTGGTGTCTGGGAGACGTTGTCGGTTACGGGCCGGAACCAGATGAGTGCATCGCGCGCATCCGCCAGCTCAAGCCGCGCGCCGTCGTCGGCAACCATGACTGGGCCGTCATCGGGAAAATGGATGCCGAGGATTTCAATCGCGAGGCGCGACGGAGCGTGCTCTGGACGCGCGCAAAGCTCAACGCGGAGAGCCTGGCCTGGTTGTGTGATCTGCCCGAGAACCCCATCGTCGAGGGAGACTTCACCCTGACTCACGGCAGCCCGCGCAACCCGGTGTGGGAGTATATCCTCTATCCGTCAGTGGCGCACGCGAACCTCGAACACTTCAGCACGCCTTTTTGCCTGGTCGGCCACACCCACCTGCCAACGATCTTTAGCACCGGGACGGACAATCACACCGTGAATCTGATTCGAGTCAGGCCGGGCCAGGCCGTCCCCTTGTACAAAGACAAACGCATCATCCTGAACCCGGGAAGCGTCGGCCAGCCGCGCGACAGCGACCCACGCGCCGCCTACGCCATCCTCGACACCGAGCGGGCCACCTGGCTGTCGCGGCGCGTCGCCTACCCGATCGAGGTGACGCAGGCCCACATGCGCGCCGCCGGCCTGCCCGAACGCCTGATCACGCGCCTCGATTTCGGCTGGTAACAGCCGCTGATGTCACCCAAGGAGGGGCACGGCCTTGCGCCTGCCCGCCGGGACGACCACGAGGGATCGCGACTAAAGATGGAAGGAGAACACCATGAAACGAAGCCTGTTGCTCCTGTTGTTCGTCGGACTATTGCTGAGCCTGGTCGGTTGCGCGGCGCCGACGCCTCAAGTGATCGAGAAGGTCGTGACAGCGCCCCAGGCGCCCAGGCCCGCGGCCGCGCTCGCGGGGGGCGCGCAAGCGAAATCCGCCGCGGGCGCAGAGTCAGCCGCCAATGATGCCGAGCGCATGATCATCCGCACGGCAGATGTCAGTATGGTTGTGGCGGATACCGCGCCGGCGCTCAAATCCATCACCGAGTTGGTCGCCGGCGCGGGCGGTTATGTGGCAGACTCGAAAACCTGGCGCGAAAACGACCAACTGCGCGCCCGGGTCTCGGTACGCATCCCGGCCGAGAAGCTCGACAGTACGTTGGAGGCGGTCAAAAAGCTGGCCGTGCGGGTCGAGCAAGAGAACATCGGCGGCAGGGATGTGACGGAGGAATACAGCGACCTGAATGCCCAGCTCGTCAACCTGGAAGCCACCGAGAAAGAGCTGCGCGAGCTGTTGACAGAAGTGCGCCAGAAGACCCAGAAGGCCGAGGATATCCTGCAAGTCTACCAGGAATTGACCAAAGTCCGGGGTGAAATCGAACGGATCAAAGGGCGGATGCAATTCCTGAGCAACCAGACGGCCCTGGCGACCGCCAACTTCGACCTGATCCCCGACGTGCTCGCCAAACCGGTCGTTGAACCGGGCTGGCGGCCGCTGGAGACGCTCAAGAACGCCGGCCGCGCGCTGGTGAATACCCTCAAGGGGCTGGTGGATGTGACGATCTGGTTAGCCGTCTACCTGCTGCCGCTGCTGATCGTGATCGCCATCCCGATCGTGGGGTTCATTCTGCTGATTCGTTGGCTGGTGCGCCGGCGCCGGCGGTCCTGATCACCTGTTTCTCCCCTTCTCCCTCGTCATGCAAGAGAGAAGGGGAGAAAAGCCGCTCCTTCAGAGATTGTGTCCCTCGCTGCGCAGCTCGTGGTACACATTCAGTCCCTCGATGATCTCGCGCTGGCGTTCGCGGATCAGGCTCTCGACCTGGCGGTTCCGCAACGCATCGAGCTTCTGAAAGATGGTTGCCTGAACCAGTTGGGGATTGGCGACTTTCAGGAAGTTGAAGCCTTCGTCAATGGCCGCGGTCTGGATTTCCACGTCGCCGTAGTTGAGCAGGTTCTGCCAGATGCCTTCCTGGCGGGCGAACACGTTTTGGACGCGATTCAGGTTACCCTCGCGGCGTTTGATCGAGAGCCAGAGCGGCGTCGCCTCGATGTCAATGATCCGATCTTCTCGCAAAATGTAGAGGTCGTTCCGATAGTCCGCGTATTCCCACACAACCCAGGCGATGAAAAAGACCAACATGACCCACCAGGGCAGGTGCAACGCGGTCTGATTCGCGCCCAAATCGGTCCTGAACAGCACCCACCCAAGCGCCAGCCAGACCAGCAGGAGCACAAAGGGCCGGCCGGCCTGGATAATCAGTTGGATGATATGCTTGCGCCAAAGGAACTCACCCTCCTTAAGTTGCAGCGCTGGCGCGGCGTCGCCGATCAACAGCCTCCGCCAACGCTCCGGGAACCGGTTCGCCAGACGCACGAATGGGCCGGGCAACGTGCCTTTCATCGCCGGCAGCGCGCCTGGCCGGCGCTCGCCGCGCAGTCGCGCCCACCAGTTCCGGGCGACCGGCGGCGCATCGGCTGATCCCAACGCACGGCCCACCGGGGGGATCGGGAGCGCCAGGCGCAGCCCGGTCATCACCGCCTTCCGCAGTTCCTCGTGTTGTTGGCCGCGCACGCCGGCCGTCGCCTCAGCCCGCTCAAATTGAATGATTGCACGTACCTGATCGGGGCGCGGCACATGCTGAAATTGAATGGCGCCTACCCGGGCGGCCGAACGGATGACTACGTCGCCGTAGTCGAACAGCCGGCCCCAGAAGTCCGCATCATAGGTCACATCTTGCACCATCTCGAGCGGCGTCTCGGTGCGCGCCTCGTAGAGCAGGAGCAGATGGTCGCGCCGCGTCACCCGGCGATTGGTGACGACATAGTAGTCGTCGAAGTAGTTGTAGGCCACAAAGACCGCTGCGGGCAGCAAGATCAGCGCGGTGACGATCATCGTGAAGACGGCGAATTCATCGCGCGCGGCCGGGGGAACCAGCCCCACCACCGCTAACAGGGCCGCCAGGATCAGGGCCACCACCGATTCCGGCAACGCCAGCCACAGCCAATGCGCCCGGCCGCGCCATTCGAGCTTCTCGCCGTCCTGCATCCAACCATAGGGCCGCGCCGCCTCTTTGACCTGGACCGAACGTTGCACCAGTGAGGCGTGGCCGGCCCACATCCGCGGATCTTCTTGGAACGCCACATTCAGATCCCGACGATCCAACACGATGATATCGGTCCCATCCAGGCGCGGGTGATCGGCCGCCTCCGGCGTTGAAACCGCGCGCACGGTGGCGTCGTGCTCTTTGCCCTGGATCAGCGAAGTCTCGCCATAGGAGGCCTGGGCGCGCAAGTAGTTGCGCGGCCGCGGCCGGCCGCGATCATCCACTGCAACCACCACCGCCTCGCCCTGCCGCAGGATCACCAGGCCATAACCCAATTGCCCTTGGGTCGTGATGTTTTGGCCGGCGGGCACGAACATCCAACCGCAAAACTGCGCCAGGTGTCGCCGCGCAGCGGACGAAAGATCCTGCAAAGGCCGAACGCCGATCAGATAGCCGGCAATATCGGTTGGCTTCTGGACGAGCGCGCGCACGTCCTCAAATGTGGCGGCCAGCGCATTGAACAGGACCGGCGGAAGCAAGAACAAATGTGATTTCTGGCGCGCCTGCGCCCTGTCGGCGATGCAGTTTTGTCCAAAGCGCATCCCCGGCCCCGGCGTCACAAAAAAATTACCCGCCGTCAGACGCCAATCCCCCCGGCCGAGCGCAGCCGACCCGGTGACCGCCACCTGGCCCCATTCGATGATCCACAGGCCGCCATCACCTGGCGGTTCCACTAGCTTGCCTGCTTCGATGCGCACATCTCGGACCAGTGGCGCGATCTGAAAGATCGTGGCCTCATCCAAGACGCGCAGCAGGGGCAGACGCCGCAATCGGCTGGCCAAGACCTGATGCAACAAGATCTCCTGGAGTATCGGGTTGCGCTCGAAGGCGCTGCGCAGATCGAACGGCCGCAGGCGGTAGAGGATCATCGCTGTGCTCGCCCGTACCTCAAACTGCCGCTGACCTAGATAAAGGGCGGCCTGGCCGAAGCACTGGCCCGGCGTCAGATCCCATTGCAGCCACGGCTGACCGTCCCGGCGCAGCGTGCCCTGCGCCGTCCCCGCGCCAATGATAAAGAAGTCGCTCGCCGGAGCGCCTTCGCACACCACCTGCTCGCCCGGCCCCTTCTCGCCCCGCGTCAGCCGCGGCAGATAGTCGTTCTTGAACTCCGGCCAGACCTTGACCAGAAGGGACTCCTTGAGCAATTCCCACGCCTCGGTGATTTCCGCATCGTTCAACATCTCACAACCCCTCCCGCACCGCCCGCGCCGCGGCCGCCGTCATGCCGGACACGGCCGCCAACTCCGCCACCGACGCCTGGCGGATCGCCTCCAGCGAGCCGAAATGCTTGAGCAGCGCCTTGCGCCGCGCCGGGCCGATGCCGGGGACGGCGTCCAACTCGGAGGCAATGGCGACCTTGCCGCGCTGCTCGCGGTGCGCGGTGATCGCAAAGCGGTGCGCCTCGTCGCGGATGCGTTGGACCAGGAAGAGGCCCTGGCTGGCGGGCGGCAACAAGATGCCCTCGGGGCGGCCCGGCAGGAACAACTCCTCGCGCTGCTTCGCCAGCCCGGCCACCGGCACCACTTCGGTCAACCCGAATTCCGCCAGCGCCTCGACCGCCACGCCGAGCTGCCCCTTGCCGCCGTCCACGATCAGCAGATCGGGCAGCAGCTTCCACGCCTCGTCCGACTTGCGCGCCACCCGGCCCGGATCGGGCATGGACTCCTCGACCGCGCGGCGGAAACGGCGTTTGAGCGCCTCCCGCATCGCGGCGAAATCGTCCGGCTCGCCCTGGCTGCCCCGACCTTTGATGTTGAACCGGCGATAGTCGCCCTTCTCCGGCGCGCCTTTGGCGAAGACGACCATGCTGGCGACGGTGTTCGTGCCTTGCAGCGTCGAGATGTCGAAGCACTCGATGCGGCCCGGCGGTGCAGCCAGCCCCAACGCCTCCTGGAGCTGCGCCAACGCCTCGGTCTGGCGGTTCGTGTCGGCCTGCCACTGGGCCTGGAGCGTGGCGAAGGTGGCGGCCGCGTTCTCGCTTGCCATCTGCAGCAAAGCGTGCTTCGGCCCCTCGGTCGGCACGCTCAGGAGCACCTTGTCGCCGCCCCGCCGGCCCCGCAGCCATTGCTCGATGATGTCCCGCTCGTCCAGGTCTTTCTGAAGCAAGATGCTGGGGGGCACGAAGGCCGCCTCATCGTAAAACTGCTTGACGAACGCCGAGATCAGCTCGCCGTTCTGCTCGGCGTTCACCCCTTCCAGCACGAAGGTCTCCCGGCCGATCAGCTTGCCGCGGCGGATGAAGAAGACCTGCACGCACGCCTCGCCCGTGCGCGCATCCTGGGCGAAGGCGATGACGTCCTCGTCCTCCTGCTTGCCGCTGACCACCTTCTGGCGCTCGACGAGTTGGCCGGCCGCCCGGATTTGGTCGCGCAACATGGCGGCCCGCTCGAACTGGAGGCGCTCGGCCGCCTGCTGCATCCGGGCCTTCATCTTGTCCAGCACTTCCTCGCTGTCCCCTTCCAGGAAGGCGGCCAGCCCCGCGATGATCTGGCGGTAGCCATCGCGATCCACCGCGCCGATGCACGGCCCCGCGCAGCGTTTGATGTGGTAATAGAGGCACGGTTTGGAGTCGCGGCCGGTGATCTCCCGCGTGCAGTCCAGGTAGGGGAAGACCCGGCGCAGGCCGTCGAGGGTCTGGCGCACGGCATAGCCCGACGTGAAGGGGCCGTAGTAGCGGCTGCCGTCCCGTTCCATCCGCCGCACGATGCTGACCTTCGGGAAGTCTTCGGCCCAATGGAGCTTGATGTACGGATAGGTCTTGTCGTCGCGCAGGCGGATGTTGAAGCGCGGCCGGTAGCGCTTGATCAGCTCGTTTTCGAGGATCAGCGCCTCCAGCTCGGTGTCGGTGACGATCCACTCCAGGTCGGCGATCTCGGACACCAACCGGCGGGTCTTGGCGTCGCGGCTGGCCTGAAAATAGGAGCGGACGCGGTTCTTCAGCACCACCGCCTTACCGACATAAATGACGGTACGGTCGGCCGAACGGTAGAGGTAGACGCCGGGCCGGTCGGGCAGGGTGTCGAGTTTTTGAGTCAAATCTCCGGGAGTCAGCGTGTTCACGAAAGCTCTTCATCACTGTAGGTTCAGGATTCCACTACATTATACTTGAAGCGGGCAAGCGCGCCAAGATGCTGCCTGAACGCTGAACAGGTGAGCTTAGGATTTGACACGCCATCGGGCAACAGGTATACTTTCTGCACCATCATGTTCGACTCGTCTACGGTCCGTCTCCCCCCGGCCCTGCGACGGACCGACACGCGCTTGTCGTCGCGTGTGGTTTTGCTTGATCTGCCGGGGGTTTCGTCCTATGATACCGCCTTTGCCCACCTCGCTACGCCTGCTCTTGACGCTGGCCCTGCTGCTGCCGACCATCCTGCCGGCCCTGGCCGACGATTCAAACCGTCCGCCCGCCGCCTCAACCTCAACCTTAGCCGCGCCTTTCGGCTCGCCGCTGCCCACCCCCACGCCCGCGCCAACGCCGCAAGCGCGCCTGGCGCTGGACGCTTGGGCCGACCCGGCCTGGGCGGAACCGGGCGACGTTGTCACGTTCACGGTGACGGCGACTAACGTCGGTGACGCGCCGCTTGCCGGCCTGGCCCTGACCGACGCGCTGCCGGATGGGCTGCGCTACGTCGCGGGAAGCGCGGCCGGTTTCACGTACGCGGCCAGTACGCGTCAGTTGACCTGGCAGCTGGCGGCGCTGGCTGCCGGTGTGACAATCACGGGCCGCTTTCAGGCGCGCGTGCAAGGGTTGGCGCTGGGCGACACGGTGACCAATACCGTGGCGGCGACTGGCGCGGGCCTGACTGCGCCAACCAGCGCCAGCGCGACTGTGGATGTGGTGTCCCCGCGTAACAACGAAGCCTGGGTCACGCCGGGACAGGGTGGCCTGCTACATTCGAGCGACGACCGGATCCTGCTGCGCGTGCCGGCGGGTGCGGTGGGGAAGCGCACGCACTTCACGTATGCGCCCGCGACGGACGTGCCGAACCCGCCGCCGGGACTGCGCTTCGCCTTCCGGCTGGAGGCGGCGGATGAACAGAGCCAGGCGGTGCGGCGGTTTGATACGCCGCTCTGGCGCTAGCCGTGGCTTATCATCTATCGCCTGATGCCCCGTGGCCCGGACTGTTCTACTATGACGCGGCGACCGGCGCCTGGCCGGCCGTCGCCAACCGCTACGAGCGCCAGCGCGGTCAGCTCGCGGCACACCTGGATCATTTCACCCTGTTCGCGATCGCCGCGAATCCTGCAGAATTCGAGTTCGACCCCGGCCCGCGCGTGCGCGGCGCGCAGCCACAGCTCTTCAGCGGCTCCATCGGTTACACCTACCCCTTTGCGCTGCCGCCCGGTCGCGGGGGCCTGACACCGCAGTTAGGCTTGATCTATTCCAGCAGCCGCCATCGACTCCATACGGGGCATTTCAGTCTGGCTGGGATTGGTTGGGATATCTTAGGGGAAAACTACGTCAGCCGTGATCCGAGCGCCCCCGGCAGCAATCCGATTACCCTGGCGCTCAATGGCGCGACCTATACCATCTCGACCGCGACCTGGCGCGCCAAAGAAGACCCTTACATCGTTGTTTCACGCCTTGTGGACCCTGGTTCTCCGCGAATCATCGAGATCACGACACGTGACGGGACACGGTACTCTTTCAAGGGGGTTGCCTATACCGACAGCACGGCAGACCTGACAGGCGACGCCGCGCCGATGGTCTACAAATGGGAGAACTGTTGACCAAAGCGCCATCAGTTGGCTGCGGTTACCATTGACGCAGGTCATGGATCGCTACGGCAATACCATTGATTACTATTGGCGGGCGGCCTATTCGGGGGACGGCGGCTATCATGGTGAGGCGCCGCATGGCGAGATGCGGGAAGGGGATGGTTTTGATGATCATCCGCAATGTGGGACGGATGGCCACTACAATTATACGCGCACGATTCGCTTGACGAAGGTCACTTATAATGGGGTAGTAGTTGACCTGGAGTATGATACGCCAGGTCCGGGGGTGGGCCGCCAAGATCGTCCCATGGAGTACGACCACCCTGGCGTGCACCTGTTCCCCATCCATACCCTACAGGCCGTATCGGTCAAGGTGGGCAGTACAGAGGTGCGGCGGTACGAGCTCGGTCATGACGCTGTCCAGGGAACATCGCAAGGACAACTGTTCTTGCGGAATATTCAGGAAAAAACGGGCAATCTGGCGCGGTCAACCGGATTCGAATATGCGTCTGCGCTGACGTGGCCGTGCTCAGCTGGCTATCTCAACCAGGTCATCGGGCCGCTCGGTGGGCGCGTGAATTTCACCGCCGCTACCGGCGATGGCACGCTTTGCACGAAGCCACCCCCGGCGGTGACCAGCCGGACTGAGACGGATCCGATCACTGGTCGAAGTTGGGCGTGGACGTACAACTTCAGCGGCTGGCAGCAGGACGCCTTCGGCTACGCCGAGGCCCGCGTCTTGACGCCGCCCGCCGATGGCAGCAGCGGTGCGCAATCATTGGCGGTGCATTCTTTTCACACAATAACCAATACCAACAATACAGACCTGACGCACCTGGCGGGACGGGAATTCTTGCTGCGCACATGTGACGCGTACGACATCGGCAGCAGTTGTACCGCCAGCAATGAGTTGACGCGTACCGAGACCGACTGGCAGCACACGACCGCCGGCGTGCCGGGCAACCAGGGGGCGCCAGAACAATGGAAGCCGCGCTTCGTCTATGCCAGTGAAACCCGAACCTATGAACTCGGTCAGCCGTTCAAGCGTACTACTTACGAGTATCAAGTGGAGCGCCAGGGCGGGCAGAAGAACTATGGCAACCCGACGCGGGTTAAAGAATACAATAGCCAGGACAACAACTTCAAGACCAACGCGTTCCGCACCACCAGCATCTGGTATTACCCGAATCCAACCACCGGGATCATTGGCCTGCCGGCGCGCCGCCAACTGTATATCGGCGATGAGACCACCTTGTTCGCCGAGACCCGCAACTACTACGACAACCCGACCGACTACACCGCGCCGCCGATCTTTGGTCGGCTCAAGCGCGTCGAGACGCTGTCGGTGCTCAACGGCGCCTATCAGAGCAACCCGGCGTCCATCTCGCAGTACTACGACTACTACGACAACGGCAACCCGAAGTGGGCGCAGGATGCCAATGGCAACACCACTACCTATTTCTACGATGCCGGGTTCCAGGCGTTCCGCGTGTGCGCACAGAACGCGGCCGGCCACCAGACCAAGACCACCTACTACGGTGTACCGGGCGACGGGGCCTGTAACACGACCAACGGCAGCGCCAGCACCCTGGCGGGCCGTTTCGGCCAGCCGGAGAAAGCCTGGGACGCCAATAACGCGCTCACCGAGTATGCCTACGACGACCTGGGGCGGCCGCTCAAGATTGCGTGCGCGCCCAATACTCTGGCTAGCAATACACAAACGCAATGGTTCCACTACAAGCCGATAAGCGAGACCATCAGCGCCGGCAACCCCTTCTGGATGCATAGCTTGCAGCGCGATGAGCAAGCGCCGAACAGCAACTACCTGCACACCTGGACCTTCTACGACGGTTTCGGCCGCGTCCTGCAGACCCAAGATGAAGCCGATAACGCCAGGCACGTCGAGACCAGCTACACCTACACCTGGCGCGACGCGGTGGCGCGCGCCAGCGTGCCCCGCTTCGTGGCTGGCGAGGTGGCGCGGCACCCGGAGAACGGCGGCCCGCCCTGGCCCGCCTATGCGGCGTTGGATGAGCCAACTTGGGCGGGTCTGCCCAAAACCGTCTACGCGTACGACGCATTGGGGCGCGCGACCCAGGTCACCGCTCCCGACAATGCAACAACGCGCCAGTACTATGCTGTCGGCCTCGATGAACAGTTCAACACCACGCGGCGGCTGGCGGCGGTGATTGACGCCCGCAACGTGCAGACGATCCGCGCTTACGACGTCTTTGGCCGGTTGAGTCGCAGCAAGGAATTCTCGGCAACCGACTACACCACCCCGCGCTGGGGCGACACGCCCTATGCGACCGCCATCTACCGCTACAACATCGGCGATCAACTCACCGACGCCTACGACCCGGCCAATAACCGCATCCAGGTCTTTTACGACGGCCTGGGCCGCAAATCGGCGATGATCGATCCCGACCTGGGCGCGTGGAGCTATACCTATGACGCGGCCGGCAACCTGCAAACCCAGACCGACGCCCGCAACACCACGTTGTGGTTCGGTTATGATACCCTGAACCGGCTGACCCAAAAGCGCCTGAGCAACAGCGGCGGCACGCTGCTGGCCGAATACAAGTACGACGAAACCGGCTATGGTTACAGCGCCGGCCGGCGCACGCGGGCCATCGCCTATGTGAGCGGCTTTCCGAACAACACCAGCCACGCGACCTACGACGTGCGCGGCCGCGTGAGCACCGACATCCGCACCATCGACAGTGTGAACTACACCACCGGCTACACCTACGATGCCGCCGACCGCGTGCGCACCACGACCTACCCGGTGAGCGGCGAGGTGGTCACTACGACCTACACCGCGCAGGGCTTGCCCTACAGCCTGACCAGCCCGCCGGCCACCTACGTCTTCAGCACGACCTACGATGCGCTGGGCCGGACCGAGCTGCGCGCCTACCAATTGGCGGCCCTGCAGAGCGACTACGTCTACTATGCCTGGAGCGCCGGCGTGGGCTACGGCGGCCGCCTGCAACGCCTGAAGAGCGGCGTGAGCAGCGGCGGCACGACGCTGCAGAACCTGACCTACGCCTACGACCCGGCCGGCAACCTGGCCCGGCTGCGCGATGACAACAACAGCAGCCAGCGCCAGTGCTTCAGCTACGATCCGCTAGGCCGCCTGAGCGGCGCGCTGATCGGCGACGCCAACTGTGCGGCCACGACCGGCGGCAACGGCTATTACCCGCCCGAGGTCTATGCCTACGCCGCCGACGGCAACCTGACGCGCAAGGCCGGGGTGAGCTACACCTACCAGGACGCGGCCCACAAGCACGCCGTTACCCACCTCAACGGCGTGTTGCAGTACAGCTACGACGTCGCCGGCAACATGACCAGCCGCACCGAGGACAGCACGACCTATGCGCAGGCTTACGACGCTGAGAACCGCCTGAGCACCGTCACGGTCAGTGGCCAGACCACCAGCTACAGCTACGACGCCGACGGCGCGCTGGTCAAGAAAGTGCAAGGCGGGCAGACCACCGTCTATGCGGGCCAGCATTTCGAGAAGAATCTGACCAGCGGCCAGGCGACGAGCTACTACTTCCTGGGCGGGCAGCGGGTTGCCATGAAGAAGGCCGGCACGTTATACTACCTGCTGACCGACCGTCTCGGCAGCACTTCGGTGGTCACCACCCAGAGCGGCGGCGTGGTGGCCCAACAGCTCTACAAACCGTGGGGCGAGGCGCGCTGGATCAGTGGTACGCTGCCTACTGACCGCAAGTTCACGGGGCAGCGTTCCGAGGAGGCGACCCTCGGCTCGTTGTATGACTATGGCGCTCGCGCGTATTCGCCTCGCTTGGGCCGCTTCCTGAGTGCGGATCCCATCGTGCCAGCGCCGGGCGATCCGCAGAGCCTCAACCGCTACGCGTACACCCTGAACAATCCGCTGCGATACACTGACCCCTCCGGACACTGCATTGGCCCCTTCTTGCCGCTCTGCATCCAGGCCGCAACTTGGGCTGCGGCCTTGACGGTTTCGGCCGAGGTCTACTATGGCCCCCATGCCGAGGCCGCGCTGTTCGGCGCCGGCCCCGATTCCCGTGGGCTCCGGATCGTACAGCAACACCGTGGACTGATCGAGAGTGCGGCGGGGGCACAGCCGATCATCGTCGCGGCCGGTATCGCGGTGCAGAGCCAATGGGGCGGCTTCCCTCAAGACTGGGTCGAGGTGAATGGCATTCCGGGCATCCTGCCCCCTGACACGAATGCCTCCCTCGGTATCGCTTCGATGACAGCCAGTGAGATGCAAGGGTACGGCGGAAATGCGCTCAACCCGGCTGACGCGGTGCAAGCGTTGAGTCAGAAGATCCAGAAGTCGGTGGCGGCGTGTACCGGCTGCTCGGCTACCGATCAGTTCATTGTGGCCGGCATGGCGCAGAACGGTTTCACACCCAAGGATGTAGGCAACGCCCTTGCGTTCATGTCGAATGGGACCATCGCCTGGAGCGATTATTTCGCCAGACAATCGGCTCCAAGCGGTGATAGAAGAGCTCCCTGGTTGGGTATGCGTTCAGGTGGCCGGAGTTGGAACCTCTTCCAGTTGCAGTTGTTTCTCAACGATGTGCTGGCGCTGATTGCACAAGGCTGGACGCCGCCTGAGGGTGTTGATCTCGGCTACATCCAGTGCGTGGTAAGCGGCGGCAATTGCGAGTAACGATCTGCGCCCATGGATGGTCAAGGAGGAAGTGAAATGCGCACGCGTGGTATTTGGGCTTTGCTGCTGTTGCTGTTGTTCGGCTCTGGCTGCTGTAACATGTTGTTTCCTGATGGTATTGGCACCAAAGAAGACCAGCTATCCAGCGAGAATGGTAACTACACCTTTGATGCCCAAACCGTGCTGCAGTCGTTGGCCGCAGGGCAAAAGGATGTTTTCACCCCTCAGGTCGTTACCCCCGCGCCGTGGTGGACCGCGGCCCCGCCGGCGCAGTGGCGTCAGGCCGATTTCTTTCGCACTGCCCAGGCTTTCTCCGAGGCTATCTGGCAGGAGCCGATTGAGAGTTGGCAACTCCACCTAATTGGATTCCGGGTGCAGTGCGTGGATGCTGAAGACGGGCCGCAAGCTGTAGATATTCGTTTGTTTAGAAGTGTTCCCGCTCGGCAGGCAACTTCCCGTCGGGAACGTTATCTGTACATCGAACCTCAACAGGGTCAAATTCACTTCTGGGGAGTGGAGAAATATCCTGACCGTTTCCGCTGGCAGGCTATGGATCTTGCGCGGATCAGAATCCCAGCGGAGCAGGCGCTCCAAATCGCTGAGACCTGGGGTGGGCACCTGGAGCGCTGGAAGGTCGAAGACCGATGCAACATCTCCGGCATTCTTATGGCCGGTCAGCGGGACAATGATTGGCGGATAACGTATTATGCGGATATCGGCCCTCGGCTGTTTGAGATTCAGGTAGATGAGCAGACGGGGAAGACCAAGATCACATATCCGCAGTACAAATGAAGCAGTAAATGCGGCAGTACGGGCAACTTCATCAAGGCTGCGAACCGCCAGGCAGGTGTTGGTGGCAGCATGACCGAGACTCCTGGCTACGACGGCAAGCTTGCTCTGAGCGCAGTCGAAGGGGCAACCGTGTGCGCAGCGTCATCACGGCCGGCGGGCGGGTGACCGAGACGCACTACATCGGCCCGCACTACGAGAAAACGGTCGGTTCCGGCGACACCAAGTATTACTACATCGCCGGCCAGCTCGTCGCCTTCGAGCGCTCCGCCGGCTACGGCGTGGACTGGGGCCGGCGCTTCGTCTTCCGCGATCACTTGGGCTCCACCAACGTCATCATCAATGCCTCGTCGGGGCTGCTACTGTGGCGGGATCGCTACTACCCGTTCGGCGATGTGCGCGACACCTACCGCAAGGACAACAACCCCAGCTTTTCCTTGCAGACGCAGTACCGCTTCACCGGGCAGCGGCTCGAGCAACGGCTGGGGACGCCGGAGGGGGGGCTGGATCGCGGGTTGTACTTCTACGGCGCGCGCTAGTATGATAGCTCGCTCGGCCGGTTCATCCAGGCGGATACCATCGTGCCGCAGCCGGGCAATCCGCAGGCGCTGAACCGCTACGGCTACACCCTCAATAATCCACTGAGATACACCGATCCCACGGGACATGCACATGATAGCGGCGGCGGAGGTGGGTGGTATCCACCCTCGCATTGTACCAGCTTGCTCTGTCTGCCGACGCCGACACCTCCGCCAACACCCCGACCGTTGGTTGTCATCATGCCGACCCCAGCCGGGCCAATCATTACCGCTGCTCCAACCTACGCGGCCGACGACGGTTGGATTCTCCGCTACCGCGTCTACGGAGACGTAGACCCGCGCTTCGAGTATGTACATCTGTCTTCCTGCGGCAGCCGTGGAGCCCTGCCGGCCTCAGGCTGCGCCGAGTATCGCAGCGTAACAGTCTTCGATGACGGGGTGGTTCGGGTTCGATGAACCCGCCGTGAGTGGCGCATTCGGTGAGCTAGTCACCATTGGCGCCGAATGGACGCCGACCGGCGGTGTGCAGCCCACCATCGGTGTGGAGTTTGCCGGCGCAGGCGCTCAATTGCAGGCCAACCAGATCATGGTGGGGGTCGTCAATCCGGCGGGTGTCGGCGGCGGGCGCGTCGGCGCAGAGTACAGCGTACCTATGGTGGTCGCACTGGCCACTTCGCAGGCAACGCTGGAAAGTCGCGGTGGAGCAGAGAGACTTGGCGTTCGGGAGTTGGGCCCCAACGCGGTCTATGAGTGGGGCATACCTATTCCGGGTATCATGGTGAACGGCGTCTGGGTGAGCGGTGCGCAGAGAGCGTACGCCTGGGCCAGGTATGCGCCAGTGAGGGTGGTGCCATGATGCGACGCTCCTTACTCGCCATCCTGGCGCTCTGGCTGGTGGGCCTGGCGGCTTGCAGCCTGCCGCTCAGTCGCATGACCAGTCCTGGCACGCCTGAGTCGCCGACAGCGCGCATCGAACGGGGCCTGATGGATGCCACCGATCTGCCGTTTGGCTGGAGCCGGCGCTCTACTGGTGTTCCGCAGGACCAGATGGGCGGGATCGCCCGCTATCGGGATTACCAGGGGCCGCCGCGCTACGCCATCCCGTTCGTCAGGGCCGGACAAATCATCTACCTGTATACGAACGAAACGGAAAGCTGCGCAGCGTACAAGGTGTTAGTGGCAGAGAACATCCCGCCTAAGTATGCTGATAAGTGGCCCAAACCTCTGGAGTTGGATTTCCCGGTACGCGCCGATGAGATTACTGTGGGTTGCATTTCAGCAATTATGGATGACATCCCAGCTAAGACTTGTGTGGTCATTGCGCGTTATGGCGACTTGGTGACCGTGGTAGATGGTCAGGTGTTCGAGGATCGGTGGCTGACGATGGCGCAGTTCCGGCGTCTGCTGGAGCGTGTGGATCGCCGGATGACCAATGCATTGCCCCGGTAGGCTCGCCTGCTGTGGGCACAGCGCAGCCAACAACGCGGTCATTCTCAGCGGCACGTTAACAACACAACGCCAACGGCAATCAGACCACGCGCAACCGGGGCGTGCCCAACCAGGAACAGGTTTTGGCCTGGGACGCCGAGAACCGCCTGAGCGCCGTCACCTACACCAACCGCACGGCAACCGGCAGTGGCGGCGGCAGTTTGCCCACCACCTGTAATGGCGTGCCCCGCAAGCGGGTGTTCCTGCCGCTGGTCGTGTACCAGCCGCCGACCGAACGCTACAGCTACGATGCCGACGGCGCACGTGTCAGAAAGGAAACGAAAACCGAGATTACGCGTTACATCGGGCCGCACTTCGAGGTGACGGTCGCGATCACGAACAGTCAAGTGCTTACGACGACGAAATACTACGACTTCGGCGGGCAACGCATCGCGGTGCGGCAAGTCGTTGGGGCGAACCAGACGTTGAGCTACCTGCACGGCGATCACCTCGCCAGCACCTCCGTCTCGACGAACAACACTGGCGCGAAGACGAACGATGTGCGCTACTACGCCTACGGCGGGCAGCGGTCGGGCAACGTGCTGAACCTGCCGACCGATTATGCGTTCACCGGGCAGAAGCTGGACAGAGGCACGGGATTGATGTACTATGGCGCGCGCAACTACGACAGCGCGCTGGAGATGTTCGTCTCGCCGGATCCCCTCGTGCCGAGTCCCGGGGATCCGCTCAGTCTGAACCGGTATGCGTACGTCAGGAATAGCCCGCTGCAGTTCACAGATTCCACCGGCTACTCCTCTGAGGACGAACTGCTGAACAAATACAAGGTGTGCATCGGGCCCAATCAACTGCGCAGTACCCGTGACACGCCTGAGACAGCCTATTGGTACTACCTGCTGCGCGCGGCCGAGATTGGTGACACAGTCCGGTTTGGCGGCGAGCGCGGAGACGTAACAGGCCAGATCATCGTAGAGGATGAAAAGCTTTGGGTGGCCGGCAATAACGGCATCAAGTACGGAGTCGGCTGGGAGGGTCTCGGAGGGATCGGTAGCGGGATTAGCCGCCAAGGCGTAAGGCTAACGAAAGCAGAAGGCACAACCTTCAATACGGAAGAGCAGTTACGACGCTATACCAATGGCCCCCATTCGCTTCTTGAAGCCGACTACGTTGAGGCAACTTTCGGCGGCTATTGGGGGGTTGGCGGCCATGTCTCGGTGAAGCGCGATCGTTACGGTACATGGCATCTTGGTCTCAATGGCGGAGCAGGTATCGGCAAGTTAGGCTGGAGTGTTGAAGATGGCGCGCCCTGCAAGCGGGTCTTCCTGCCGCTGGTCATGTACCAGCCGCCGGCCGAACGCTACAGCTACGACGCCGATGGCGGCCGCGTCCGCAAGGAGACCAAGACCGAGGTCACCCGCTACATCGGGCCGCACTACGCGGAGACGGTCGTAATCACCAACGGTCAGATGTTGATGACGACCAAGTATTTCTACGGTAGTTTCTGCTGATATGCGTTACGCCGCCCCATCCCCCGACACAACCGCGCCCGCCGTCCGCAGCAAGATCCACAGATCCAGCCGCAGCGAGCGGTGCTCGACGTAATACACATCGTACTCGACGTGGTCATACATCGGCTGGGGCCGGCCGTTCACCTGCCACCAACCGGTGAGGCCCGGCTTGACAGCGAAGCGGCGGAGCTGCCAGCCGGCGTATTTCTCTAGGAAGACGAGTTGCTCTGGCCGCGGCCCCACCAGGCTCATCTCCCCGGCCAGCACATCCCAGAACTGCGGCAGTTCATCGAGGCTGGTGCGCCGCAGGAAGCGCCCCACGCGGGTCACGCGATCATCGTCGGCGTCCGGCTTCAGGCTTCAGGCCGTTGCCCGCGGCATCGCGGCGCCCAGGGCCTTCCATTGGCAGCCCGTGCGCAAGACATAGAAGAAGATGGCATCGGCGCAGCGCCGATCCGGCCTGCGCGGCCGACCGCCGCCAAAGCGATGCGTATTCACATGGACCGACAAGAGAGGCTGCATGACCTCCCACAATGCATCCGAGATCCGAAAGTCGGTCGTCGTGGGGTTATTGGGCGTGCGGGCTTCGTGTACGTTTGGTCGTCTTGTCTTCGTTCATGCCCCCATTATAGCAGATGGGGGGCTATTCGGATAGGCTCTTAGCTCGACTTTGTACATTTCTGGCTCTCCAGCCTATTGCGGGATACGTAGTTTCTCGGCAACCAGATATGCGGCGCATGTGACCAACGGCGGACTCAGAACGCCAGATTCAGCTAT